>Ga0233403_10000220_pt1 | contig 26852 bp, 23 predicted proteins | sample Na_oxic_1_MG_FD_179866 | JGI IMG/M metagenome (GOLD analysis project Ga0233403, IMG submission 179866) | Seawater microbial communities from Saanich Inlet, British Columbia, Canada - Na_oxic_1_MG | ecosystem: Environmental > Aquatic > Marine > Inlet | place: Canada: British Columbia | collected...
TTTAGGGCGGAACCCTTCAATTGCCTATTATCATAAGCGGTTACCGTCTCAGTGGTTCGATCAGCTAAGGTGGAAGCCGCAGTGACACCAATACCAATCGGTGTGTTAATTTCGTGGGCAACTCCAGCGACTAATCCGCCTAAGGAAGCCATTTTTTCCGCTTCTACCAGTTTGCTCTGAGTCGTTTTGAGATTGAAGAGGGCCTCAGATAGTTCTTGGGTGCGTTCTGCGACTTTTTGTTCTAAGTTATTATATAACAAAGAATTCTCAATAGAAATAGCGATTTGCGAGGATAACAGGTTTATAACGAACAACCTTTCCGGCGTAAATGCCCCTATCGTCAAATTGTTTTCTAAATACAAAATCCCGGTGAGTTTCCCCTGATTAAGAAGCGGCACACATAAAACCGATTTAGGGCGGTGTTTAACAATGTAGGCATCACCGGTAAAACTGCCATCAATTGTGGCATCGTTTAAAACCACATTATCGAAGGTACGAGCCACAAAATGAATGATGTTTGCCGACACCGGTTCACTGGTTTCAATAGACAAAGACTGCAATACTTTGACTTCTTGGCTGTCAACCATACCTTCGGCTTCAATAAACCAATCATTTTGTTTCGGCAAAAGCAAAAAACCGCTTGAAGCTCCGGCATTTTCAATGACAATGTGCATCATTTGTTCTAACAACCGCCCCAACACCATTTCTCCAGATAGAGTTTGGGCAGCCTTCATGATGCTATTTAAATCTAGCCATTGTGAACTGCCAGTTGTCGAAGAAGCCTCCGCCATTCGTGTTGCTGAGATAGTGGTATCCGTTGGTATGGCACGGGCAGTTTTGGGGGCCAGAAATTGCGGATATCGGGTTTCCAAATCTTTGACTTTTGCCAAAGCACCCCATTGCTGATAAGCATAGTGGGCATCACGTAAGTAAACTTGAGCGACTTTGGGCATGCCTTTGAGCAAATAAAATTGCCCAGCCAGTTCATAAGCTAACGCTTCTTCGTTGAGATATTCATTCTCATGGGCCTTCGCTATGGCTTTATCATAAAATTCTCTGGCATCACCAAAGTTGCCCAACACGCGAGAACGTTCCGCTTCCACTAAATCGTATTTGTGCTGAAAATTCATGGGCGCATGTTCAGCCCACAATTGCATTTTTTGCTGGTTGGCAGATACTTTGGTTAAAACGGCTTCTTGTTCTTGCTGAGGCAAACTTGGATACACCGCCAACCGTGCCAGAGAATCATAAAAATAAAATATAGCCACCACGAACATACCGGTAACCCCCTCTAAATGCTGTTCTGCATACTCCGCGTTTTCAAGCGCAGGTGCATATTCTTGAAACAGATAATGCAAGATACATTTATTAAGATGCAAATAATGAATCGTTGTTCTATCATTCGCTTGTTGATATCGTTCCAACTGAATTTTCTCGTCATAAACTTCGCCGGTCAAATGACACGGCTGGTTGGAATGTTCCGTTAAGTTTAAAACGACTTGCCAAAACAAGTTATTCCTTTTCAGAATATTTTCTTGTTTCAGTCGAGCAATTGTATGGCTGTATTGAGCCATTTCGGGTTTGAGGGTGACAAGTGGCTTACCAATAAAATAAGAATAGTAGCAATAAGCATGGATAGAATAAGCAGCATATTCTAGAACGCCAGTTTCTAAACCCGTTTGATAATTTTCTAACAAGGGCTGTAATACTTCTCTAACATGTTCTTTCCATGGCATGACAAGCTCACGAAATATAAAAATGGTACTCGCTTTAATTGCCTTTTCATCCAATCGTTTTAACAAATCTAAAGCCAATTGCCCAAATTGATATCCAGATTCAATCTCAAAAACCACACCACAGAGAATGACTCCATAAAAGACATAAGAAAAACTTGATTCCGCAACATTACCATATTCAAGTGATAAATCAACTTGTTTAAGTACCAGTAAAATCATCAGGTGTGGTAACACATGATAAGCGGCCGGAATGATTGCCACCATGACGCGCATTGCCAATATCTTATGGGTGTTCGTCATCATTGGTAAATCAATGAAAGATTGAATGGGTTTACCAGATAAAGAAACTTGCGTTTTCTGTAGAGCTAATCTGATATCGTCAGGTGTTGGGACTTCGGTGAGACTAATACCTAATCGTTTCAGAAAAATTAAGGCGATTTTAATCGCTTTTCGTTCTTGATTTTGTGCCGCGTAAGCCAGTATTGAAATTTCACAGATTTTCGCTTCATCCGATACCGTTCGTGCTTGTTGTAACACCACTTGCGCCAGTAGTTCCATCTGTTTAAAGTCACCACTGAGGTAAGCCGCTTCCAAAGCTTCAGTAAAGAGATTGAGCGTCAAGTCGTATTCACTTTCCCAACTTTTTTCGATTAAGCATTTCCGTCCAACCGTTAAATAGTTGACCGCAGCCCCATAAGCCGTTGCCATCTTCGCTTTTTGCCCTGCCAGCAAATTCAGTCGAGATATTTCAAGTCGTTCAACTTGATTATTGAGCAATTCAATGCTGTGATTAAAATGTCCTACAATATCAAATACTTGTTCTTCTAAAACGTTGGCTGGGGTATTTTTCAATAGCAAACGACCAATTTGTAAATGGACGGCTCGTTTCTGTTTATCATCAATTCGTGCATAGGCGGCTTGTTGTACCCGATCATGCAAAAATTTGAATTGGGATTGGGAAGCCACTTCAAGACGTTTGTAGTTTTCATCTAAAGGCTGAATAAGCCCTTTGGTAATTGCCGGATGTAATACGGATAAGGTATCGTTTTGGTCCTGCTCATAAATAATAGCCAATATGGGCAAATCAAATTGATTACCAATGCAAGCAGCCAATTGCAACGCTGCTGATGTGCTCGAAGGCAATTTTTCAATCTGGTTTGCCATCAAATCAACGACATTATCGGTGATATTTTGGGCGGCTATCTGTTCAACATCCCATTGCCATTTGAGTTGTTCAAAATCAAAATGCAATAATCTCTCTTCATACAAAGTTTGCAAAAACTGATGAGTAAAAAAGGCATTGCCTTGGGTTTTCTGGTAAACCAAATCAGTGAGCGGTTGAGTCAATGCGGTTTCACACGAAAGGCTATCTTGCAATAACTGGTTGACATCCTTTTGCTGCAAGTTTGCCAATTCAATGCTATTGATATTGACATTGGCCCTTTGGAGTTCAGAAACTGCCATAATAAATGGGTGGCTACCATCAACTTCGTTATCACGATAAGCACCAATAATTAATAGGTGTTGGATTTCGTCATCAAGCATAATACTTTTCAGTAAAGCCAATGAAGCCAAATCCACCCATTGCAAATCGTCAATAAACAGAATGAAGGGATGATCCTTATCGCATAACGCTTTGATAAAGTTCAAGGAAAATATCTGGAAACGGTTTTGCGCCTCAATGGGGCCAACTTTTGCAACTTCTGGTTGGCTACCAATAACTAATTCTAAATCGGGGATAACGTCAATAATAATTTGGCCGTTATTGCCCACCGCATCCAAGATTTTAGTTTGCCAGTTTGCCAAAGTTTTTGGGCTTTCCATCAGCAAATAACGACAAAATTCATTAAATGCTTGCGTAATAGCGGAATAAGGAATGTTTTTCTGAAATTGGTCAAATTTACCCGCTGCAAAATAGCCTCGCCTTGAAGTCATCGGTTTGTGAACCTCATGCACCAACGCGGTTTTGCCCACCCCAGAATAACCGGCTACTAACATCATTTCGGCTGAGCCTTGACTGACTCGTTCAAAGGCTTGCAATAGAATATCGACTTCGTGTTGGCGCCCATAGAGTTTTTGGGGGATTTCAAATTTTCCGGAAAAATCGTTTTGGGCTAGTTCAAAGCTGAAACCTCCGAGGTTTTCAAAACCTCGGAGGTTTTTGAGACATTTCTCAAAATCGGCTTTGACACCAAAAGCGGATTGATAACGATCTTCGGCATTTTTCGCCATCAATTTTTTCACAATGTCAGAAACAATCGGTGGCACGTTGGAATTGACTTCATTTACTTCAACTGGTTTTTTGGCAATATGACAATGCACTAATTCCATGGCATCAGTAGCCGTAAAAGGCAATTGCCCAATTAGCAATTCGTAAAAAGTTACACCCAGCGAATATAAATCGGTGCGATAATCCATACTGCGATTGATGCGCCCGGTTTGTTCCGGGGATAAATAAGCCAGTGTACCCTCTAATTGCTCTGGATTTTTGAGGGTGGGATTTTCACGCGGTAAGCGGCTGGCTATCCCAAAGTCAATTATTTTCAAGAGCTTAGTTTCAACATTCACAATAATATTGCTTGGGTTAATATCTTTGTGAATGAGATTGGCAGCATGAATATTGCCCAAACTGTCAGCGATTTGGATGGCAACCGGCAAAAATTCCTTTACCAAAAATGGACGATTCGCCATTAATTGTTTTAAGGATTCGCCACCGAAATCTTGAAAAATGATGACGAGCGTATTTTGGTATTTTTCAATACCATACGCTTTGATAACCCCGGCTAAATCTAAATCATGCGTGATTTCATATTCTTGTCGATAGCGGGTTAATTCCGCCGGGGTGGGGTAGTCTTGTTTGAGCATTTTTAGGATAACCGGTTGATTATCCTTTTTTTGAATCCCTCGGTAAACGAGCGAATTAAGGCTCTCGTAAATCTGACTACCTATTTGATAGTTAGGTAGGGTTAACATGGTAATAGTTTCTCCTCAAGTGAACTACAAGGATTGTATATAATAAAGGATTAAAAGCCAAATAACACCATGATCCAATCCCTTATTATATACAATCCTTGTAGTTATTGTTGGTTATTTCTGCTTCAAAACCAACAAAGTAATATCATCAAACACTTTTTGCGTGTCAATGTATTGTTTTACATCGGCAACGATAGCTTGTTGGATTTCTTGGGCAGATAAATGCCAATTGCGACTAACAACTTCACATAACCGTTCCACTCCATAAAGTTTTTTATTGGGATTTCGCGCCTCAGTAATTCCATCCGTATAAAGAACAATACCATCACCGGGTTGCAATGATATTTTCCTATGTGAGGCAAATTCAGATATGTCATTCTCTACACCGATCATAAAACCTAAATCAAATGTATCAATCCGTTCAATTTCGCCACCTTTACGAACTAGCAACACTTCTTCATGCTGCCCAGTAATTGTCAAAGTTCCAGTTTGATAATCCAACAATGACAGGGTCAAATTTTTATCGGTTTCCATTCGCTGGGCATTGTGATAAATAGTACGGTTGACAACATTCAAAAATGTTTCTGGATTATTGATGCCAGCGAGTAACAAAGCACGTACTGTGGTTTGCACCATTAACATGACAACACCACTTTCCAGCCCATGCCCAGTGACATCTCCAATACCAATCTTAATGTTACCATCATGGCTTAGAACTTCGTAATAATCACCACCCACTTCGTCAGCCGGTTCCATAAAGCCGGCAATATCTAAACTTTCAATTTGTTGCAATTCCACTTCTTTGGGCAGCACCATCTGTTGTAAATGTTTGGCAACCTCTAATTCTGCTGACATACGCAAATTTTCTTGTTTAAGTTGTTCGTTTAAGACAATGATTTCTTTATTTGCCTGAGCCAGTTGAGCCGTGCGTTCTTCCACTTTTTGTTCTAGTGTCCGATATAACAATGCATTTTCAAGAGAAATTGCCGCTTGAGAGGAAAGCATATCAATTATCTTGAACCGTGCTGGGGTAAACGCACCTTCAGTTAGATTATTTTCCAAGTAAAGCACACCAATTAATTGCCTTTGATGAAGAATCGGACTACACAAAACCGATTTCAATTTTTGTTGGCGAATATAGCTGTCTTCACTGTAAATCCCTTCTTGCATGGCATTTGCTAATACTACTGGCTCACGAGTTCTCACCACATAATTGACAACGGAAGTTGGCAGATGTCCATCCAGCGGAATAGACTGTAAGATTGTCATTTCATCAACTCCAAGTACAGCCGAAGCTTCAATCACCCACTCTGATTTAGCCTTTTCCTTCTCAAGGATTAACAAACCTCGTTCTGCCCCAGCATTTTCAATGACAATGTGCATCATTTTTTCTAGCAACTTGCTTAGAACAATTTCCCCAGCTAGAGTTTGAGAAGCTTTGGTTACACTGTCTAAATCTAACACTGTTGAGGTTTGCAACTGACTTACGCTCGAACTCATTAATGTAACGGTTGTGGTAACATCCGCTCTTAAACTTTTCGGTGTAATTAGTAATTGCGGATATTTTGCTTCTAAATCTGTAACGATTGCCAAAGCCCCCCATTGTTGATAACCATAAAGAGCATCTGTGAAATAAAGCTTGGCAAATTTTTCTTGACCTTTTCCTAACCAGAATTTAGCCGCTAATTCATTGGCTAAGGCTTCAATCTGAGTAAATTCATTGTCTTTAGCGGAAGCAATCGCACGATCATACAATTCCATTGCTTCTAACTCTTTACCAGCAAGACGAGCCATTTCCGCTTCAACTAACAAATATTGGTGAAGAAAATTTTCGGGACAGTTATTGGCCCAAGTTTTCATCTGTTTTTGATTAATTTCTAATTGGCCCCAATATTGTTCTTGTTCATGATCTGCTTTAGTTGGATAGCAGGCAATTAAATTGAGGGAATAATAAAAATTATGTGCGGTTTCCGGTAGTAAGCCGGCTAAATAACTTATTAATTTTTCGGCCTCTAAAGCGCATTGGAGTCCTTTTTCTGGATTGTCATAACCATAGAAAATTTGGGCTTTCAAGATATAAAAAAGACTTGTACTTGCGAAATCTTCCTGACAACTTTTGATGTATTGCTCTTCGTCCAGTGTTTGGAAAATAGATTTATTGTTGCCGTTTAAATTGCATAACACGAGTTCAAGCCCTAATAAGCTATTTACCGCCAACTGAAGTTGATTTGTTTGGACAAAAGACTTAAAACTCCTGAGTTTTATCAGAAGTGGTTCGATGGGTTCACCTCGATAAAAAAGGGAATAGATGTGGTGAAGAATGAGATAACTGGTTTGCGTGAATGTTCCTGATTCCAAGCCCGCTTGATAACCTTCTTGAAAAATTGGATCAGCCGATTTAAGTGGATTAACTAGATAATTGATATTACCAACTATATTCTCACAAATAATACATTGGTAAGATAGGTTATTAAACTTCTTGCTCAGTTTTAGTGCCAACAATCCAAATTCATAACCAGAGTGGTAATCTCCAGAAAATGACAGTACCATACCATAACTGAGATAACCTAATGAGGATTCAGGAACCGGGCCATATTTTAGCGAAAGACTGGCTACTTTGGCAAACAAAAAAGAAATTAGGGTTTCTAAGCCGGCAAAGTAAGCAGCTTCGGTTAATTTTAAGACCAAATGGACCACAATTTTGGCTTCTGAATTATTCGTTCCAGGTTGTTCTAGTAGCCGGGTAATGTCTTGTTCCCCCATCTTTTTCTGTAATTCAGTTACTTCAATATCCAAAGCTATTTGTACATTTTCGTCGGTTGGCCAATGAAGTCCTAATAAATCAAATACTTTTTTTCCAATCAATAGAGCTGATTCTGATTGAGCGAGATGAACATATTGTGTGATAAGCAAATAGTACAGTTCTACTTTTTCCAAAGTGGTTTGTGCTTTTGGAAATATCGCATGAATCCATTTCTCAGCGTCTTCAAAATGCCCATTGAGATAGGCGACTTCAGCCTGTTCTTTATGTAAAGCGAAGGTCAAAGAATAATGGTGTTGCCAACTATCTTGGCTTAACAAACTGATGCCAGCGACAACATATTGTTGGGAGGCCACATAAGCCGTGGCGTTTTTAGCTTTTTGCCCAGCTTTTAGATTCAGTTCGGCTAATTGTTGTTGCTCAGTGGGTTCATCAATTAGTTCACGTCCAGCATTCAGTTGATTGACGATATCAAAGAGATGCTTTTCTAATTCGGCTTGAGAGGTGTTGGCCAATAACAAGCGGCCAATTTGGAGATGAATTGATTTTTTTGAAGGCTCAGCAATTAAAGAATAAGCGGCTTGCTGTACCCTATCGTGTAAAAACTTGAATTGGGATTTTTCAAAACTCTCAATGTGTTTGTAGTTTTCATCTAAAGGCTGAATAAGCCCTTCGGCAATCGCCGGACGTAATATAGATAACGTCTCGTTTTGGTTCTGCTCATAAATAATAGCCAATATGGACAGGTCAAATTGATTACCAATGCAAGCCGCAAATTGTAACACCTTTGATGTTTTTGAAGGCAACTTGTCAATCTTGTTGGCCATCAAATCAACCACGTTAGCAGTGATATTTTGGGCGGCTATTCTATCAACATCCCATTGCCATTGATGTTGTTCAAAATCAAAACGCAATAGTGCCTCAAAATACAAAGTTTGTAAAAATTGATGAGTAAAAAAGGCATTGCCTTGGGTTTTCTGGAAAATCAAGTCAGTGAGTGGTTGAGTTCGCCCGGCCTCACACTTGAGACTCTCTTGCAATAATTGGTTGATATCGCCCCCAAGCAAATTGGCCAAGAAAATGGTGTTAATGGTGGCATTGGCTTTTTGAAGTTCAGAAGTCGCCATAATAAATGGGTGGCTACCATCAACTTCATTATCACGATAAGCTACTATAATTAACAAGTGTTGGATTTCATCATCAAGCATAATGCTTTTAAGTAAACCTAATGAGGCCAAATCCACCCATTGTAAATCGTCAATAAACAGAATGAAGGGATGATCCTTATCGCATAACGCTTTGACAAAGTTCAAGAAAAACATCTGGAAACGGTTTTGCGTCTCAGTAGGGCCAATTTTTGCTACCTCGGGTTGGGTACCAATGACTAATTCCAAATCTGGGACAACATCAATAATAATTTGGCCGTTATTGCCTACCGCATCCAAGATTTGGCTTTGCCAATTTGCCAAAGTTTCCGTATTTTCCATCAGCAAATAACGACAAAATTCATTGAACGCTTGCGTAATGGCGGAATAAGGAATGTTTTTCTGGAATTGGTCAAACTTGCCGGCCGCAAAATAGCCCCGCTTTTCAGTCATGGGTTTGTGAACGGAGCGCACCAACGCGGTTTTACCCACGCCCGAATAACCCGCGACTAAGATCATTTCAGCTTTTTTGAAACTGACTCGCTCAAAGGCTTGCAATAATATGTTGACTTCGTTGTCACGGCCATAGAGTTTTTGTGGGATTTGCAGCTTGCCAGAAAAGTCATTTTGTGCTAACTCAAAGTGAGTCGAAAATAACTTATTGCCAAACACTTTTTTGGTTAACGCTAGACATTTCTCCAAATCTGCTTTTAAACCAAAAGCGGATTGATATCGATCTTCAGCATTTTTGGCCATCAATTTTTTCACGATGTCAGAAACAATCGGTGGCATGTTGGAATTGACTTCATTTACTTCAACTGGATTTTTGGCCAGATGACTATGGACTAACTCCATTGCATCGGTGGCAGTAAAAGGCAATTGTCTGGTTAACAATTCGTAAAAAGTCACCCCCAATGAATATAAATCAGTGCGATAATCCATACTGCGATTGATGCGCCCGGTTTGTTCCGGGGATAAATAAGCTAATGTCCCCTCTAATTGCTCAGGATTTTTGAGGGTGGGATTTTCTCGCGGTAGGCGGCTGGCTATCCCAAAGTCAATGATTTTCAAGAGCTTAGTCTCAACATTCACAACAATATTGCTCGGGTTAATATCTTTGTGAATGATATTGGCAGCGTGAATATTGCCCAAACTGTCAGCAATTTGGATGGCAAGAGGCAAAAACGCTTTTAGCGTCAATGTTTGATTTGCCATGAATTGTTTTAAGGACTCGCCTCCAAAATCTTCCAAAATGATGACGAGCGTATTTTGGTATTTTTCAATACCATAAACTTTGATAACCCCGGCTAAATCAAAATCATGAGTGATTTCATATTCTTGTCGATAGCGGGTTAATTCCGCCGGGGTGGGGTAGTCTTGTTTGAGCATTTTAAGGATAACCGGCTGGTTATCCTTTTTTCGATGCCCTCGGTAAACGAGCGAATTAACGCTCTCGTAAATCTGACTACCTATTTGATAGTTAGGTAGAGTTAACATGGTGATAGTTTCTCCGAAAAAAACTACAAGGATTGTATATAAGAAAGGATTGGATCGTGGTGTTATTTGGCTTTAAATCTTTTGTCTGGGCTTACGCTCGTTTGGTTGCCACGAAGTAGGGGCAATCCGTTGTACCTACGAATCGCTTCCCGGGGTTTTTACTTGTGTGTTAAATTTGAAGCGGTTTTTTTCCCCGATTTTTAGGCAGCTAGAAATCCGATTTTTGCCAAAAATCGGATTTCTTTGGATGGGGTTGATAATCCTTCCGCAACCGTTGAGCATGAGCTGCTTCGCTCTGTCCTTTCACTTTTTCTATTTCTTCTCGGCTGTAGCTGGTTAAATCTGCTTTCTGAAAGGTAGCGTTTTGAGGAATGAAAAGATGAACTTGGTCAATAAAATCGATGGCAATGGTCGCTTTCGATAAGCGACAATTTAATACATGACCTCCATTTTTTTTATTTTCAGAGATGAAATGTAGGTGATAGCCAAGGATCGTTATTTTATCCAGATAATCAGGAAACCAATAGCCAAGCGCTGTACCGGTGACGTTCTTAAATTCAAAAATGGATTGATAAGTAACGACTTCCACCGCTGGTGGATAGGGTTGACTTTGTTTGTAGACGCTACGAGTTTTTAGCTCATCAAAATGGCCGGTGATTTTAAAAGCATAAGGACGGTTGCGACTGGGTAAATGTTGGTCAAGGTAATTTTGAAAATGCTTGTAGTTCTGAATAGGTGTGTTCAATGTCACTATTTTATCCGTGTGGAAAAAATGCACCGTGGCATGGGGCGTTTTCATGGTATCAGGAACCATAAGGACAGAGCCATCGCCTTTGACTTGATAAAACTGTCCATCAACAGCAACAATTTCACCATCCAAACCATTAAACGTACCGGTACCAAAATTACCCAATGTCTTCAATTGTTTAAAGGTGGTGTCACCATCATAAATACCTTTCAATAATGCCTGAATAGTAGAAACCTGAACGACTGTTGAATCAGGCAGTTCGGATGCTTGCACGTATCCTACTGACAAGCATAAAATAATTAGCCATTTCCATCTATCAATTTTTTGCATAATCGCTTCTCAAAATTAACCTTCTTGTGATTATTAACTTTTTAGGAACAGTTTCTCATATCAACCCTAAATATTGAATTACCAGCAAATGAGTATTATCTCAGCAAATTCTTTCTCATGTCAATCCTAAATATTGAATTACCAAAAATATTATTTCAGCACAAAATTTCTTTACAAAGCTTAGAAAAAATGTTTACCCGTATGGTGCAAGAATATATCAATGAATACAAAGCGACTGTCATCAGTGATAAGGAATCACTAACCTCAACAACATCTATCACGCTTGATGGTGAGACATTTGCCCGTCAGGTGATTGCCAACAATCGTCAATTGTTTGAGGAACTGGCTCGGCTCTAATGAATGACATAACTAACAATGATGTCGCTGAAATTTTCAGGTGATTATTATAATCCTGCCCATCCGTCAAGAAGTTTAATCCGGTTCAAACAGTGTCAAACATTACTTGACGGAATTTACGCTACGCAGTAAAGTAAGTACTTTGCGTAGCAAAGTTTCAGTCCTTCACCTCGTTTGGGAACGAGAAGATGAGATCACACTCTTATTTTTCCGCTTCCCTTAGATTTAATTGGCAATTGAGTCAAACGGATACGTTTTTTATCAACAACACAAATAGCGTTTTCTAAATTTTTGGGTGGTACTGTTTCCAGTACACGTTCTAACAATTCGCACATTTCAACATCTGAATAATTACCACCCCTAAATAAAATAAGACCGGGCCCCGTTGCTAAACTGAGTGCCAGAAGTCGGGGAAAATCTAAATCCGCCGTAATAATAATACGGTTTTCAAGACGCGCTATTTCTAATAATTCGGTGTCTGGAGCACGAGACTTCCCAATTTTATAAGCATGAACACCTTGATGACCGTGAATTATGAGCACATCCAACAACAAAGGAGATACTGGCATGTCAAGTAAAAATTTCATCATGCAGCCAACTCTATTACTTGTTCATCAGATAAAAAAGCGGCATAAGTCAGTGTTTCTCTTATATCGGCTAATTCCAAATAAGTATAAGATTTTAAAATGGTTTCTGGTGTTTCACCCGATGCCAATAAACCCAGTAATCTAGAAACGGGAAAACGTAAGCCTCGAATACAAGGTTTTCCGCCACACACGTTAGGATTGACAGTAATTCTTTGGAAAATCATAATTAATTCCTATCACTTTATCGTTCATATAAGCACAAACAACTCAACGCTGGAATGCCGAGATACGCATTTCCCGGCTTCCGCAGTGGAAACGAGAAATTATTATAATCCGGTCCGTCAAGAAGTTTTTTCTCATTCCCAAATTCTATTCTCATCTGTTGAGTTAATGCACTTGTAAATATTGGCACAACGCCAGATTGGGCAAGCCCTAATTTATTCAAATAGGGCTTTAATTGATAAGAGCCGCACCCAAATTTTTCCCACATTTGCTAAAGCCTTTGCATTATTTGGCTCTTTCTCTAGTACTTTTCCATAACACATTAAAGCTGCTCCAACATGTTCAATGATTATACTATCAGCATTAAATTTGGTTTGGCAAGTTTTTAGTAATAGTTGTATGTCTCTGTTATCACTACTTCCAGTAGTTTTTGGTCTGGTATTATCCGGGAAAGCACTCGGAAAACTAATTAAAAAATCCTTAATCGTAAGTGCTGAAGTAGCATGAACAAATGGCCCCCGCGCTGTGATTATGCCAATAACTTTACCTTTCTTAATCAAAGGCCCACCGGAATTTCCTTCCTGAATATTTCCGGAAAATACTAAATCTCGTCCTTTTTGTCCGGAATAAGTTAATTCTGTATATGCCCAATCTGCTCCTCCTTGAGGAAAACCGTAAGTGGATATTGTTGCGTCTCTTCTCTCAAGATCAAGAATGAAATCCAAAAGACTTTTCTCTGACAAAGAGAGAGATGATACGTTTTGAGGTACACCTTCAAGTGATAATAGAGCCAAACCTTTGTCAGGATTATCCGCTGCCTCTGTATGTATGACTGTGGCCTTAAATTCATTGTTTCCCAAGAAATTAACTACAGGGTGATGATCACCTTCTATTGTATGAGCCACTGTTATAATGTAAACTTTGTTTTGGGTTGCCTTCACAACAAACCCGGTGCCAACACGATTATTACTGGTAATTTTAACCACAGCCTTTTTAATTTCTTGGTGAATTTTATATTCATCGGGAGTAAAAAGCCCAGCACTAACTACGATAGGCAAAGTGCTTAGGAGTACAAGAACACATCCTAAAACACTTAAAATGGATTCTTGAATAATCTTGATAGTACTGTTATTCATAATATTTACTCACTTAAAGTTAAGACAAATTTTATTACTGATGCTTTAACCGACATTCCGCACAAGCTTTCTTAAACACCGATTCTCACAAGCGTTTAATTCTCATAATTAGGAGTTACTTGATATATCAATAAATGATTATATTTCAAAAGGCTGCCCACTTCGGCTATACTGTTCAATCGGTACGTAACCTCTATTCATCGTTTATGAATGATGAAATGAACGTCTTGAAGGAAACGTCTACCGGCCCTAAACAACCAAGAACTCAGCCACTGATTATTTATAAGATTATCGCACTACGAAAAGATTATGGCCTTTCTATTGACTTTCATCAAACAAAATTTACTAAGGCGTTGGACACAACATCAGTATCAGTACCATTGATAGAATTTTAACTCATGCTGATTTTGAAAAACTTCCAAGAAGAAGTAAAAAAAGCATGAATGACACTAAATTGTTATTATTGACTCAAAAAGCTACCAATCTTGATGTTACTCGACTTCAGCCTTTTAAGATTGATTGCCCAATAGCAGGGATTTATTTTTTGATTCATTGTTGAATCCGGAATTATTGATATAGTAAAAAAATGCAAATTGCCTTCTTCAAATTATATTGGTTCTGTACAAGCTAATTTATCGATGTTGTTATTAAAATCAATAGGCAATGAAAGGTTAAGCGATATACAAGCTTACGATCAAGAACCCGCATTTGGAATCTTCGCAGGTCTTAATTATCGATCCAAAGCCACCTTTATAACAACTTACTCATGCAGAACCAGCGAACTCATGTTGCAACGGCTACAACAGATCGTTAATTCCAATTGCAGCGAAAGTATCCAGATTTTTATCAAGCGAAATATATTAATTTGGATTGTAATGAAGTCCCACATTTTGGAACGGAATCTCTTCTGTACAAGGTCTGGTGTGGTAGTCGTGGCAAAACCCTTAAAGGTGCTAATGTTTTTTTAGCACCAGATGGTAACAGTGATGTGATTCTTTACACTAAAGCTGATATTCTCAGAAAAAATGAAACACAAGAAATAAATACATTTGTAGACTATTGTTCGATAATTACTGGCTCCCTTACAGAAACACTAGTTTTTGATTGCAAACTAACTACCTACCATGTGCTTGGAGAATTAGATCAAGAACAACCTCAAGTTAAATTCTTAACGAAGAGAAAAAGAAACAAAAAATTATTAGCCGAAACTGCACTTATTGAAAATTCTCTTTGGCAAAAGGTTCATCTTCCTATTCCTTCAATGCAACATAAAAATTTTTTGGCATGGTGAAATAAAACTCAAAGGTTGCGTGAATATGTTTAGACAAATCATCATAAAAGGGCATGGTCGTTCACCCCCAACTATCACCAATAATTGGGAATTAAAATTAACGGAAGTTCTGGAAGTTTATGCTAAAAGATGGCATATTGAAAACAAAATAGGTGAATTAGTGTCATTTTTCAACATAAATGCTCTATCTTCACCGTTAATGGATCGGCAATCATTTTGATATTTTTTGGACTGTAATAGCTGCCACACTGTACCTTAGTGAAGCCCAAGACTTACCACGTTTTGAAAAATGTCCGGCGAAAACGATCTTTAGGCAATTTATTAATTTCCCGGGACAGCTTGAATTCGATGGGAAGGAATTTTTTCTCAAAATTCGCAAACGTACACACACACCTATTTTGTTGGGTGTGGAAAAATTAAATAAACCCTTTCAAATTCCGTGGCTCAATCATATGACTATGACAATTATATGGACAGCATGAGATTAGCAAGGAAAAATATCGTCTGTACTAGCCCCTTTTGGTCATTTTTCATAATTATCATTTTACAGAAGCTGATTTAACTGTTAATTATGAGAATTAAACGCTTGTGAGAATCGGTGTTTAAGAGAATTTGCGCTTGGAATCGAAGGACTGGAGAGATTTGTCAAAAGAGAACCTTTGCGACGAGTACATGAAAGTATATTTGGGGTATTAGCATTGGAAAGTGAAGATGTTGATCCAAGATTATAGATGCCGAAACCAGCATTCGCAATTCTGCCTCCCCAAAATCAGTTACAATCAGGAAAAAAAAATGAAATCCTATAAATATGTAGGGCCAAGTGATCTGTTGGCTCTGATTAAGACTGTAAGCAAAGGTGAAAAAATATTATCGCCAGATGATGTATTAGAGTGGTTTAATAATTTCGACCAGATACTTGATAATGAAAATCCGGTAATAGCAACATATATCATTGATCTAAATGGAAACTTATTGATTGCGGCTCGGCATTCTGAACATGTGACTGGCGCCGGTGGAGAAAATGTATTATCAGCCGGTGAAATTACATTTAATATTGAAAGTAAAACAGTCATAGTTACTGAAGTAACCAATCAGTCAACCGGCTATTGTCCAGAACCTGAATCTTGGCAATATGTCAGTGAAGTATTAGACAAAGCAGAGCTGAAACATCCAGAATCCTTTGGAAGGGAATTTATATTCCGAAGATGTAACAAATGTAATGCACTGAATGTTGTTAAAGAAGAATGGTATGTTTGCCTAGAATGCAATGAAGATTTAATCAAATCATGGAATATAAGTACTGAAACCTAAAATTTCGTGCTTAATTACCCGGCTCATGGTAAGTGGGGGCGACCAAAAGCTGATTCTACCGTTTTCTGTTTATATTGAAAACAAGGACTTAATACCCCATAATAAGCATATAGATAATAATAATACCTTCGCCAATATCAAAATTTATTGTTTCGGGAATGAGGTACGATTTCCCGAAACCAAGATAAGAGTTTCGGGAAATCCGCTTCGCGCAATGAACGAAACAAATATCCAATTGGCGATGGTATTGTAATAAACAATTATATTTTAATTTTACTCTGACCCCATTTATTTTTAGGTTTTCAAATGCAAGTTATAAATTTTTATAGTGTATCTGATGAATATGGTGACTTTTCAAACTTTGCTAAATTTCCCATTAAGTTAAAGGGTAAAACATGGCTTACTTCTGAACATTATTTTCAAGCTATGAAATTCGAGCCATCAAAGGATAAAGAGGAGATAAGAAAAGCTAAGAAACCAATGATAGCAGCTCTAATGGGAAGAGATAGAAAGAGAAAACTAAAAAAGAATTGGGAGTCAATTAAAGATAATGTGATGAGGGATGCCGTTTTTGCCAAATTTTCTCAACATAAAGCCTTAATGCAACTTCTTCTTTCAACCGGTAGTTCTAAAATTGTTGAACATACGGATAATGATTCTTACTGGGGTGATGGAGGAGATGGTAAAGGCCGAAACATGCTTGGCATAATTTTAATGGAAACCAGAAAAAAAATGCAATTATCACAGTTCAGGACTTAGCAAGTGTAAGGTGGGTAGCCGGATAGGGTGGGCCAACGTCATTTGCCCACCACCATTTTAATAAAATGAAGAAACAAATATTCCAATTAGTTACTTTGTTTCCATATTTTTGGCGTTGGGATAATAGTACCCAAAGCTGGAAGAAAATGTTTTTTCTTAACCCAAGTGAGATACTTTTATCAATTTATTCAAAGGTATAAATTGAAACAGAAATGAAAAGCAATAAACAGCGCCGATTAGAGATAAAGGCAAAGCGACTTAAGAGGGCGAAAAAGCTACTGAAATTAGATACCACACACAATATTAAAGCATTACCTCAAGGTGTCGTACTAGCTAACCACGAAGAGCTTAAGCACAATAACACGTACTTTTTTCCAGAGTACTACGTAGATGTACCGTATACATGCTATGATTGTGGTTCAAAAGAGATATGGACAGCAAAACAGCAAAAATGGTGGTATGAGGTCGCAAAAGGAAATATTAACTCCCATGCAGTTAGATGTTATGGATGTAGAAAGAAAATACGTGATGCGAAGGCTCAACAAAAAAAGCATATGGAGGAGATGGCAGCGAAGGAACCACACCCCAATGAAGCATTTTTCAAAGGGCCACCCAAACGGAAAAATCACAAGTCAGGTTTTAGTTGGGAGTTTTAAAGTAGCAAATAAAGTTGGTGATCGTTGTTAGGGTATTGGCTGTTGCATTAAATGTCTATGTTTATTATCGCTGATAATAATATAGTTAGCCACAATAAATAAAATGGAGATACTGATGAATATTGAAGCACCCCTTCCATCCATTTCATCGCTTGAACATAACATGCACATCATCAGCAAAAACAATTTTAAACATTAGAGTAATACCAATGTATTGTAGATATAGGCTTGTGCTATCAAACTCAGGTATAATCTTAGTTGTTTTTAGCACTAATACAAAAGTAAATCAGTATCCACTTTCAGGAAGACTGTGGCATTTAATTACGCACACAAGAGGAGACAGAAGAAAATTGTTGGAGGGGAATGAAAGTGCAGAATTGGATTCCTTTTCAGTAGAGGATATAGCACCTCTCTTCTTGTTAACGTATGAACATCACAAGATTAAAATATCCCAAATTTTTGAGAGTAACAACTTCCCTGATTTTGAAGAAGTTATTGATGATTATTCTTTTGAAGAAAAAATGCAGATTGCTCGCAAAAATAGTGCTAAACGAGGCTTATGGGCAAGAGACATAAAAAATAAGCATACACAATTATTTGAAGCATACAATGAAACCAGAGATTGGACTTCATGTAAAATTTTGGCATTTTTTGTAAGAATTTTACTGAAATTTTGCCTTAGAAACAAAATACGAAACCAGAATTGGTAAAACATAACTTTTTTTCATTCATGAAAAAATCAAAGGATATACTTAGAAAATGGATGAGTATTACCTTAACCCATACTCGGTAAGACAAGTGAACTTATTGGTGGGTTATAAAAGTGTCCAATTTGAACCCAAAGGGATGATTGTGGTCAATATAGCCGGGCGCGTTGATATGATTGGAGACGATGGCACTCTCAAGTTGCTCCTTCGATCAGACGATGAAACAGATAAATTACAATTGGTTATAGTGGTTTCAACCGTACATTCCCTATGGTTTCCACTCACAAAAACGTCTTTTAGCGAGGCACTAGAGCAGGTGATGCATAAAAATGTCTATAGATTTTCAGAAAAATGTTTGGAGACAAACCTCCGAGGTTTTGGAACAGAGGTTTTTCGTGAAATTTATTATGGGTGTGATATAGTGGGTGAAGGCGAAGTAATCAGTGGTGATTTTAACTTTTGAGAATTGTTAATTAGAATTTACTGATTATTGTATACCGGAAAAATATATATTTATACTCGATCATCAAGTGTTACCCAAACAATAACTACAAAGATTGTATTTGATAAAGGATTTTAAGGCGGATTTATCGCAATTCATTCTTTCGATTCTCAATACGACTTAGGTAAGATAATTGAGACATCTCTTCGACCCAAAGCAATAAATCGTTACGGCACGGATTCAGCACACTCGGGTGTAAGCAAAAGATGAATATGATTTGTCTATTAAACAATATGCATGGAGCGTACAAGATTCCCTTTTCAGGGCTTCACCTAATCAATGAAGATAGGCTTCTTGGTAGTCTTCATCGCCAAAAAAGCATGCTTCTCGGTTATGGGAACTAAGGACAATGTGTAATGGTAAACCGTCAATGTGTATTCGTGAGCGACGTGGCATAAGGATATATTAACATAAAATTCGAGTCTGAGCCCTTTTTACTTTTTGCCAAGCACTTCAGTGCCACTAATCTTGGTCGTTTCTGTACACTGAGCCTCATCCGCCAGTGGTACGGTAGGTGTCATCAACAATAAGGACAAACTTCCTACTGCTAACAGTGGTTTAGATTTATTCATAAAAACGCCTCTGTTAAGTTAATATATCTAATTTTTATCCAAAAAATATACCACCATCGGGGCAACCACAAGGGATTGCCCCTACAAAATATACCACCGGGCAACCACAATTTAAAGCTTCTTCGGTCTCCGATTTTTGGTAAAAATCGGATTTCTGGCGTGGTTAAATTTTTTATTAACAGAAACTGATACTAAACCATTTGCGGTAAATTTTAACAATACAAAAACTATTGGCTTTACTTAGGGCAAAAAGTGTTCCGTTCACTATTGGTAATTATGGAAAATTAATTAGTCTATTAGCAAGTTCTAACTTGAACATCAAGTATAACCCATTGATAAAAAATCAACATGGGTGAAAAACAGCCAAAAAGGATAACCTATTGAACTGAAAGCCTCATTTATAGAGTTTCAGAACAATAAGGAATGCGGCTTTAAAATTTTGATACGGAACACAATTTTTAGCCATTCAATCAAGATAAACTATTCACCGTCAATTCCTTGTGTGGGTTTAAGTGTATTCCATTGTTTGCAACTTGGACATTGCCAATGTAATTTTCTAGTTGTAAATCCGCAGTGATTACATTTATAAGCCGGTTTATTTATCAATAACTGTCTCGTCATATCCTTTAATAGTAATAAGTGATCGCGAGATATACTACTGGTTTTTTCGACCGCTAAATCAAGCAAATAGTCAATACCACGTAACGACGGGCTTTGATGCAATTGTTTAACAATAAAATTCGCCGCTTGTTGTTCACCTTCATACTGTCTGATAATTTTGGCCAGCATTAACATCAGCGTGATGCTATCGTAGCGTTCTAATAGAAGGCGCAAATAATCAGTAAATTCATTTACTTGTCCAAGCTCTTGATAACAAGTTTGTAAAGGTTCTATCACTTCAGTCAGATAATCCGGGTCTTGTCGTTCTACTCGTTGAAACGCATCAATGGCATGATCTAAATTACGCTTTTGAAAAGCCAACTGACCCTCCAACAAGCTGGCACGGACACAATTTGGATCAACTTTTAAGGCTTGTTGTATCAAAGGTTGGGCTGCATATCCATCACTTTGTCGCAGAGAAACTTCGGCTTGCTCACAATAATATTGGGCAATCACTGTCTGCATCGGTTCATTATCAGCCGAAGCTAATTGTTGAGCCGTGCCAATAGCTTTTTCCCAATCTTGTTCTTGTTGATAAATTTCCAATAATTGCCGCAAAGCTAATACTTGATGGGTATTCGAGGCAACCAAATCTTGGAATAAGTCTTCCGCCCTATCTAACAAACCGGCATGACGAAAATCCTGCCCAAGTTCAAACCGTGCCAAATTGCGTTGTTGGGGAGGGAGGCTAGTTCTAGCGATAAGATTTTGGTGAATACGAATTGCCCGATTCACCTCGCCACGGCGGCGAAATAAAATGCCCAAGGCTAAATGGGTTTCGACGGTATCGCTATCGACATCAATAAGTTTAATAAATACGTCGATTGCCTTATCGGGTTCTTCGTTAAGCAAATAATTCAAACCCTTAAAGTAGTAATCCGGTACCAAAAAATTTCGTAACCCTTGTTGTTTTTGATACCATGCCACCAACCACCCCGAAGCCGCCGCCACCGGCAACAATAGCCATAACAAATAACTCATTGCAACGATGTATCCCGAAAGGAATTGTTTAGCAAAGAATGAAACTCTCGCAAAATATAATTTGGAAGAATAAGATTGATGATCGCCACAAAGCGGCAACAGATACTAGAAAAACCTCCGAGGTTTCCAAAACCTCGGAGGTTTGGCTCCAATTATTTTTCTAAAAATCTATAGTATCTGTAGATAATTTTTCGGTTCCTAACCTAACTTGTTATACTGAATATAAGAATGGCTTATCCCCAAAGCCGGATTAATACATTCTTAATGAGCCATTAATTCTCAGCCTTATTTATAACCAGCACCCCAATTTACCCGTTCTCGCAATTCTTTACCCGGTTTGAAATGGGGTACATATTTCTCTGGTAACTTAACCGGTTTGCCAGTCTTGGGATTACGTCCTTTTCTGGGGGGACGGTAATGTAAAGAAAAACTTCCAAAGCCACGTATTTCTATCCGTTCCCCCATTTCCAGAGATTGTGCCATCTGTTCAAGAACAGTTTTAATGGCTAACTCAATATCTTTTTGGGATAATTGAGTTTGTTTTAGTGCAATCGCTTCAATCAGTTCAGATTTTGTCATCGTAAATAATCCATGAGAAGTCTTCAGTTTTCCGCAAATCTGTCTACTGAAAGCCGGATTTACTCGTCGTCTTCTATCTGTTCTTTGAACAGATCGCCCAAAGTTGCTCCACCAGAAGATTGTTGTGATTTGTTATAATCATGAACGGCTGCCGCTTCTTCTTCTGAAACCAATGCTTTGATAGACAGATTTATAATGCGTTTTTTACGGTCTACACCAATGACTTTGGCTTCGATTTCTTCACCATTCTTTAAGAGATAATGGGCATCATCAACACGCTCTCGCGCTAGATCTTGAACCCGTAACAAGCCCTCCACACCTTCTTCCAATAAAACGACAACCTTACTGCTATCGACCTCGTTGACGATACCTTTGACGACACTGCCTTTAGGATATTTAGCGACAAAGTTAGAAAATGGATCCTTATCCAACTGCTTAATACCCAAAGAAATTCGTTCTCGTTCGGCATCTACAGCCAAAACAACAGCCTCAACTTCATCACCTTTATTGTAGTTGCGTACCGCCTCTTCACCGGAAACATTCCAAGAAATATCAGACAGATGTACTAACCCATCTATACTACCGTCAAGTCCTATGAAAATACCAAAGTCAGTAATGGATTTGATATGCCCTACTACTTTGTCATTTTTGTTATGGGTAGTAGCAAATTCCTCCCACGGATTGGGATGACAATGCTTGATCCCTAACGAGATACGACGACGTTCCTCGTCAATATCAAGTACCATGACTTCGACATCATCCCCAATTTGTACAACTTTAGAGGGATGTATATTCTTGTTGGTCCAGTCCATTTCTGATACATGGACCAAGCCTTCTACACCTTCCTCAATTTCCACGAAACAACCGTAGTCAGCAAGGTTAGTAACTTTACCAAACAAACGGGTGCCTTCTGGGTAACGACGTGCGATATCAAGCCATGGATCTTCGCCCAATTGTTTAAGACCTAAAGATACTCTGACCCGTTCACGGTCAAACTTGAGAATTTTGACTTCGACATCATCGCCAATATTAACTACTTCACTTGGATGCTTGACACGCCTCCAAGCCATATCAGTGATATGTAGTAAACCGTCTACCCCGCCTAAATCCACAAAAGCACCGTAATCGGTCAAATTTTTGACTACGCCTCGCAATACCATGCCTTCTTGCATGACTTCTAACAAAGCTTCACGTTCTTGGGTATTTTCTTTTTCAACCACTGCTCGACGTGAGACAACGACATTATTACGTCGTTTGTCAAGTTTAATAACCTTAAACTCTAGCGGTTTACCTTCTAAATAAGTAGTATCACGTACTGGACGCACATCAACTAAGGAGCCGGGCAAAAAAGCCCGGATATCATTCACATTGACAGTAAAACCACCTTTTACCTTTTCAGTAATGATGCCAGTCAAGGTTTCATTGCTCTCAAGAGCACGTTCAAGCACACCCCAAGCGGCAGCACGTTTAGCTTTGTCGCGGGATAATTTGGTTTCCCCAAACCCATCCTCTACGGCATCTAAAGCAACATCAATTTCATCACCAACATCAACTTCAAGTTGACCATTATCGTTATAGAATTGTTCAATTGGAATAACGCCTTCAGATTTGAAGCCAGCATTTACTATGACCACATCTTGACGTACTTCCATGACTTCGCCCGTAACAATACTACCGGGCTTCATATTTTTTTCAGATTGACTTTCTGCAAATAATTCAGCAAAGCTTTCGCTCATATCAGTTATTAGTTATCAGTTATCAGTTATCAGTTATTGAGTTATCAAGTTTTCAGTTATCAAGTTTTTAGTTTTATCTAAGAATTGGTGAATTACTATCTACCAATAGCTGATAACATGAGTGCCATCACCTTTTCAACCGATACCCCGGTTGTATCAATGACTAACGCATTGGTGGCAGCGATCAAAGGGGCGATGGTACGTGTACTGTCGCGTTTATCACGTTCTGCTATTTCAGTCATAAGGTTGGGCAGTTTAGCATCTATCCCTATATCGATCAACTGTTTATAGCGTCTGTATGCACGTTCTTCTACACTGGCGGTTAAAAAAATTTTATGTATGGCATCCGCAAAAATCACTGTACCCATATCCCGTCCATCAGCAACTAAACCGGGAGGTTTTTGAAAGGCTCGCTGTCTAGCTAATAATGCCTGACGTACTGCGGATTTGGTGGCAATTTGTGAGGCTGCGGTGCCACAGGATTCACTTCGTAACGTTGCTGAGACATCGTCCCCTTCCAAAAAAATCGAGGTTGCGGTTAAATCGGGGAGGGGTTCAAAACGAACTGTTAAATTGCGGGCGATGGTTGCTAATGCGTCTTCATTTTCCAATGAAACTTGGTGACGTTTTGCAGCTATTGCGAGTACCCGATACAAAGCACCACTATCAAGTGTATGCCAGCCTAAATGTTTTGCAAGTCGGCAGCTAATTGTGCCTTTACCGGCACCGCTAGGACCATCTATAGTAATGACTGGGCTGTTAATGTTTGTCATTAATCGCTGATTGTCTTTGAAAAATTTGGCACGGTTTCGGGTTTGCCAGCCTCCATATAGCGGCTTTCCCCTTCACGCCGCGTGACGTTTTCATAAACACCGTTATCTCGCTTAACTAATTTGGTAAAACCTAGATCACGGATTTCGCTGTTGCCTTTTGAAATCGCAATGGCAATACGAGAAATACGTTTACGCACTTCGTTATTGCAATTAGGACATTGTTTTAATGAGTTGTCTAAAATAGATTGTCTAATTTCAAATACTTTACCAAGTGAACATGGTTCCTGTAAATGTTCATATTCATAAATCGGCATAATTGTTTTCGATATCGCGAATAGTAGAATCTTAGAGTGTTAATATTTATTACTCAACAAATCCGGAAAGAAATCCGATTTTTTGAAAAATTGTAACTAGGGCTTGCGCGTGGGATTGCCCCTACATGCAGTATATTAGTCGGGGCATACCGATTTGGTTGCCCATTTGTAGCTGAGTATACTGCACACGGTTATAACTTAAACTTTTTTCAAGATTAAATGTCGGGTTACGTTATCTCGCGGAGCGAGATAAGCTAACCCGACCTACCCAGAAAAAAGTTTAGATTAAATGTCGGGTTACGTTATCTCGCGGAGCGAGATAAGCTAACCCGACCTACCCAGAAAAAAGTTTAGTTTGTTACCGTGTTGAGTATAGTTACGATAAATTAATCATTAACCCAGCTATTTTCGCCAAATTGATAAAGTTCGGAAACGATGTGGTGACATTAGCACAATCTTCAATGGTAATAATATCACTTGCTCGTAAAGCTGCCATAGTAAATGCCATGGCAACACGGTGATCACCATGACTATTGATAACGGAGCCGTGCATTTTGCCACCTTGTATCACCATGCCGTCTGGGGTTGGTTGAGCGTCTATACCAATTGCTTGTAGGCCTTCTGCCATGACTAAAATACGGTCACTTTCTTTTACACGCAATTCTGATGCGCCGGTTAATACCGTTGTTCCTGAAGCACAAGCTGCGGCAATAAATAATATTGGAAATTCATCTATTGCTAATGGGACTTGGTCTTTAGGAATATTAATACCGTGCAAGTTACTGGCGCACACCCGAATATCGGCTACTGGCTCGCCACTCACCTCGCGCTGATTATGTAAACTTATATTGGCTCCCATTTGGCGCAAAATTGTTATAACTCCAATGCGAGTGGGGTTAATACCAACATGTTCTAACCACACTTCAGAGCCTTGGGCGATAGTGGCACCCACCATGAAAAATGCGGCGGAGGAAATATCGGCTGGCACTTCAATTGAGTGGGCTTGTAATTTGCCACCGCCTTGAATGCAAACATGTTGCCCTTTTTGTTTCAGCGGGTAGCCAAATCCAATTAGCATACGTTCCGTGTGATCACGAGTAGGTGCCGGTGAAGTTATACAAGTAGTGCCCGATGCATACAAGCCCGCTAATAATAAACCAGATTTTACTTGGGCACTGGCAATGGGCATTGTGTAGTCTATTCCCTGTAAATGTTGATTGCCATGAATTTTTAAAGGTGGGGTATCCTTTGCGGAGGTAGAAATCAATGCCCCCATTTGGTGTAATGGCTCAGTAACGCGACGCATAGGGCGGTTTGATAATGAAGCATCCCCGCGCATTTCTACCGAAAACGTTTGTCCGGCCATTAATCCGCAGAGTAGTCGCATGGATGTGCCAGAATTACCTAAATCTAAAGGAGCCTTCGGTGCTTGCAAACCGTGCAAACCTACACCGTGTATCGTGATTTGCCCATTAGTGGGATGTAAAATGGATACGCCCATTGCTTGGAATGCCGCCAACGTAGCCAACGTATCTTCACCTTCTAAAAAACCGTTAATTTGCGTGGTACCTTCTGCTAGCGAACCTAACATAATGGCACGATGAGAAATGGATTTATCCCCGGGAACTCGGAGTGTACCATGTAATTTTCCGCCCGGCTTGACTATAAATTTTGAGATTGAAGATGTGTTCATGTAGCGAATGGGTAATAAAAGAATGGCAAAGTGCGGTACTTATTGGTTGAGGCATCAGGTTGATAACTAATTGAGTTTATACCGATTTAACACAACTTATTGATTTTAATGTAGGGTTCCCCTACCGACATTTAATTTATTATCAACAGAAAACGGTAGACTCAGTTGAAGACTATGGTTTCAAGAAAAAACTTGAATATTTAACGATAGGAAATTAGGGGGAACAATTTTCAACCGCAAAATTTATCGCGAGCGGTTTTAGCACTAGTAAAAATGCTTTCAATTTGTTGACTATCGCCTTTAGATAGAGCAAACGCAACTTCGGCAAGATCATTATTAAAATGTTTTAACGCCTTGAGAATTGCATCTTTATTAGCAAGACAAATGTCATGCCACATATGCGGATTACTTGAGGCAATGCGGGTAAAGTCCCGAAATCCTCCACCGGCCAAACTAAATATTTCCGCTCGATCACCCATTTTAGCCAAAGTATTTACTAGACTATACGCCAAAAGATGTGGCAAATGACTGGTAGCTGCTAACATTTTATCGTGATGCTCAATTGACATTTGGGAAACCAATGCACCGGTTTTTTCCCACATCGTGGTAACAAGTGCCACTGCTCGTGAATCCGTTTCCGGCAAGGGGGTGAGTACGACGCGGTGATTTTCAAACAATTCCGCATAGGAGGCAGCTACCCCACTTTTTTCGGTTCCGGCGATAGGATGAGCGGGGACAAAATGTGGGAAAAATTGACCTAAATGTTGTCTAGCATCTGCGACTACAGTAGCTTTAGCACTACCAACATCGGTAATAATTGCGTGAG
>Ga0233403_10000221_pt1 | contig 26833 bp, 19 predicted proteins | sample Na_oxic_1_MG_FD_179866 | JGI IMG/M metagenome (GOLD analysis project Ga0233403, IMG submission 179866) | Seawater microbial communities from Saanich Inlet, British Columbia, Canada - Na_oxic_1_MG | ecosystem: Environmental > Aquatic > Marine > Inlet | place: Canada: British Columbia | collected...
CTACTAAGCCCATTACCGATAGGGTTTCTAAAGGGTAGTGGCTATGAAAACCCGCAGCCAGCATTTGGGGACCACCAATTCCTTCAATAAGTGCATCAGGATAACTGGTACGCAGGACTCGAATGAGTCCAGCACCTAATAAATCTCCTGATAATTCGCCAGCAATAATACCAATGTGCATTGTTAATTGTTAATTGTTAATTGTTAATTATAAAAACCTTTGACATTTTCCAAAAATCACTATTATTTTACTGAAAACACCGGAAAATTTTTTTGCGTATCGTATTTTCAAAGACTTATGTGGATAAACTCTAAATAAATCAAATAATTACCAGAGTTATATAGCACTTTCAGTATTTTACCAATTGACAATTACTAATTAACAATTAACAATTAACAATTAACAATTCCTCTACCGTACAATGCCGCGTTTGGATTGGCGCAAAAATGCGACCAATTGGCAGACTTCTGGATATTTGTCACTCAAGTCTTTAAGATTTTCAATAGCTTGTTCTATAGTTAAGTTTTGTTTATAAATAATTTTATAGGCTTGGTGCAACGCTCTGATGGTTTCAGTACTGAAACCTCGACGCTTTAAACCTTCTTTATTAAGGCCATAAGCTTCAGCCCGATTTCCCCAGACCGTTACGAATGGTGGTACATCTTTAAAAATCAACGTGTTTGCACCAGAAAAACTGTGTATTCCCATCGTACAAAACTGATGAACCAAAGTAAATCCACCTAAAATAACATAATCCTCAATTCGTACATGGCCTGCTAACGAGGCTCCATTAGCAAAAATAGTTTGATTGCCCACCTGGCAATCATGAGCAAAATGGCAATAAGCCATAATCCAATTATCATTTCCAATGCGTGTCATACCGCCCCCTTGCACAGTTCCTCGATTCATTGTGCAATATTCGCGGATTTCATTGCGATCACCAATTTCTAAGCCGGTTTTTTGTTCTTCACTATATTTTTTATCTTGAGGAACTTCACCAAGTGAAGCAAATTGGTAAATTTTATTATCGCGTCCAATCCGCGCTGGGCCTTTTATGACGACATGTGGCCCTATCCAAGTACCAGTCTCAATTTGTACATCAGCACCAATGATAGAATAAGGCCCAATGGAAACATCATTATCCAATTCGGCTTTGGAATCAATCAGAGCGTGTGGGTCTATCAACTCGGGATATCTCTTTTCATACACATGAGGTCAGCACTAGCAACCAGCTTATCTTCTACTTTAGCGGTTGCTGCATACTTCCATACCCCACGAGTGGTACGAGTCAATTTAACTTCAATTAACAATTGATCACCCGGTTCAACGGGTTGTTTAAAACGGGCATTATCGACACCAACCAGATAATAGAGTGAATTATCTTCTGGTTGTGCTTGTGCGGTTTTGAATGACAATATGCCAGTTGCTTGGGCCATCGCTTCGATCAGTAAAACACCAGGCATGATCGGTCTATGTGGAAAATGGCCCTGAAAAAATGGTTCATTGTATGTGACATTTTTGATAGCAACTAAAGATTCACCGACGGTATAGTCTAGGACTCGGTCTATTAACAAAAACGGATAACGGTGGTGAAGGTGCTGAAAAATTTGATGGATATCCATACTATTCATAATTCGCGCCCTTAAAGGGTAAGACTTGTCCTATCATGTCAGAGTTTTTTCAAGTGTGTGTAAACGTCGTGCTATTTCATCAAGTTGTTTCGATCTCTGGTAATTTCTATGCCAACGTGAATTAGGTTGTAAAGGTGTTCCTGATGAATAAACGCCTGGGGTACGAATTGATTGCAATACGATAGAACCGGCTGTTACATGGACATAATCAACTAACTCAAGGTGACCTGAGATACCAACGCCTCCACCAATCATGCAATAGCGACCAATTCGAGTACTACCTGCGACACCAACACAGCCGGCTATTGCGGTATGTTCACCAATTTGAACATTATGCCCAATTTGAATTTGATTATCCAATTTTACGCCTTGACCAATCACAGTATTTTCTAATGCGCCTTTATCTATGGTCGTATTGGCTCCGATTTCTACGTCATCAGCAATAAGGACTCCCCCTAATTGTGGGACTTTTACCCATTGACCGTTATCATTGGCATTTCCAAATCCATCTGCACCAATAACGGCACCGGGGTGAATAATCACTCGTTTCCCAAGTCGTGTGCCAGTACATAAGGTGACATTTGCCATCATTTGGCATTCATCTTCAAGTTGGACACCTTGACTGATTACACAACCAGGACCAATTTGAACTTGTTGGCCCAATATAGCACCTGCTTCAATAACGGCTTGTGGCCCAATCGATACTGTTGGTGCCAAAATAGCTTCTGGACTGACATAAGCACTTGGATGTATGCCAGGAGATATTTGAAGTGGCGGATTAAAGAAACGAGCGGCCCGTGCATACCCTAAATAGGGATTTTCCATGACCAGCATCGGTACTTGACAAAAACGTTTTTCCTTGCTGGCAAGAATAACCGCAGCAGCGCGTGTTTTTGACAATTGTTCACGATACAAACCATTGGCAAAAAAACTGACTTGTTGTGTACCCGCCTGACTCAGCGAAGCAATACCTATAATTGGCACATTTTCAGTTAATATGCCTTCTAACTTGGCCCCAATGTGTGTTGCCAATTCAGCGAGGCTAAGGGATGTCATGGTAACCTTATCTCTCGTTTTAAAGCCGGATGACTTTCTAATGATTAGCGGCGATTTTGATTTCTAAGATAGTTGATAATTTTATTAGTAATATCGACACGTTGACTCGCCCATACCACGCCATCAGAAAGAATGAAGTCATAAGATTCAGCCTTGGCAACTTGTTGAATCACTTGAATTATGGATTTCTGAATTTTATTCAATTCTTCATTGCGACGGATGTTATAGTCTTCTTGAAATTCTTCTTGTTGGCGTTTGAGATCGCGTCGTTTATCCCTAATCTCACGACTAAGCCGCCTTGCTTCCGCATCACTCATTATAGACGCATTTTTGGCGAGACGTTCTTCGATCTTCCGAATGGCTTGTTTAGCACTAACGAGTCTTCGTTGTCTGGGGGCAAATTCTCTTTCCAGACGTTTATTAGCACTTTCAACCTGCGGGGCTTCGTCCATCACTCTTATGGCATTGACAAAACCAATTTTGAGTTCTGCTGCCACTTGATGAGACAAGATCATACCAAATAATGCGACAATCAAATAAAAATAACGCATAAAAATGCAAACTCCATAAAGATAATTGTGAATGATGATTGTTTTGGGAAATAAATATATTCTAAGTCGGATTAACTCAAGTTACGCACAATTTTTCTTTAAAATTGAATGAGCTTAGTCATAAGGGACGTAGCAGAAAATAATTTATGCACGTAAAACAAATACTATATTCTTAACTTGACAATGTCACATTTCAATTAGAGCGTAAACCTAGGGTTTTTCCAAAATAAATTTTGGACTTCAAAAATCGTCTTATTGCGGAGTCCAAAATTTATTTTGAATGTGCAAAAAATTAATGACGCACGTAAGGGAATTCTAGAAAAATAATCATCCCAAACAGAAATCTAAAGAAATCCTAAATTTCTTTAAGAAATAGGATTTCTCACGTCCTCAATTTTTTTCTAGGATAATTTATTTTTTGGATATCCCTAAAACAACTACTATATGTAGGTAAACAAAAGTATCTTAACTTTTCTAAAAATACTATTTCTTTTCGATCTAGCATTTTTCACTTCTCCAAAATGTTAAAATATTTCTGTGTACCTACATAATTGCGTTAAGATTTGTTAAGAAATACTATTTGTAGGAACCAAAATTTCAAATGGATGTATTTTATTGACCGGTTTATTCCTAATTGCCAAGTTAATACCTATTTTGAATTGAAATTCATTTTAAATTGACTCAAATCCGTTCATCATTTTGGAGGCCAAATATGGGTTCATTTCAAAATGAGTATAACAATTAACAATTAATCTACCAATTAAAGGTTGTACCAATGGTGAATTGAAATCGTTCAAGTTGATCACCCTGTTGAGTTTTTAACGGTTTGGCATAACTAAAGCTTAATAAACCCAATGGGGAAAACCAAATAGCTGATAATCCGGTTGAGTAACGCAATTCATCTCGGTCAAAATTTTCATCAACGCCAAATACATTACCAATATCTACAAAAGCTGATAATCTAACTGAAGGACTCTTTTTAACAAAAGGTATTGGTAAAATGACTTCTGCATTACCAACGATTTTTAACTTACCGCCCAACGAACGCTCATTAGAGTCTAACGGACCCAAAGTATTTTCTCTAAAACCTCGCACAGTACGAGGTCCACCAGCCGTATAATTTTCAAAAAAGGGTAAATCTTTATTATCACCATATCCCTTTCCATATCCAATTTGACCTTTTAATAAGAGAATATAATCTGTGATTAAAGGATACAACCATTGGTGACGATAAGTCACTTTGTAGTAATTCAAGTCGCTAAATGGCAATGACACTTCTGTATAGATTGATTGTAACATGCCATTGTCTGGAAAGAGTATTTTATTACGTGTATCGCGTCTCCAACTACCGGTCAAACGATAAAATTGGTAATTGTTACCATTTTTATCGACGAAATCGTATACTTCTTCTGAACTAAAATCTGTGGTGTTAAGCGTTAAATTTTCAAAATCGCCACCAATCCTGATATTATTAAATTCACTAATGGGTAATCCATAATTGAGTCCAGCTCCAAAAGCATCTGTTGTATAACGACTTAAATTGGCTTGCTCAGCATCTGTTGTTCGGTAAAACAGGTTAAACCCTCGACTGACACCATCTATGGTGGTAAAAGGATTTAGGTAAGAAAAACGATAAAGGGTAGTAATTTGACTGTTATTAAATGCCAGTCCCACTCGTTTACCAGAACCTAAAAAATTATCTTGTTCAATACTGGCATTAAAGAGAACTCCGCCGGTTTGTGAATAGCCAACGCCAGCCAATAAATTACCCGATGGTCTTTCTATCACCGTATAGTTAATATCAACTTGATCCGTTGTTCCTTGGACTCGTGGTGTTTCAACTGTCACATCTTCAAAATAACTTAAACGTTGCAAACGAGTCAATGAGCGTTTGATATCTTTAGTCGAAATCCAACTGTCTTCCATTTGACGCATTTCACGGCGTAATACTTCGTCACGAGTTTTGCTATTACCAAAGAAATTAATCCGTCGCACGTAAATTTTTTGCCCAGGTTCAATCGAAAAATTTAACGCAACGGTTTTATTTTCTAAATCAATTTCAGGCACCGGTTTTATATTAGTAAAATAATAACCTTCTTCTCCAATCCGTTCAATAATGGCTTTTTGACTTTTGCTGAGTTCTTTATGCGAAAACACATCACCCGGTTTCAGGGTAACTTTGTTAAGTAATTCCGTTTCTTCAACAATTAAATTACCGGTTAATGTGATTTTAGAAATGGTGTATTTATCACCTTCTGTCAAATTTATGGTGATATAAACATCTTTTTTGTCAGGGGTAATAGAAACTTGGATCGAATCCACATTAGAATTGATATAGCCTCGATCTAAGTAATAGGAATGTAACGTTTCCTTATCTGCCCCCAATTGTAATGAAGAATATTGGTCACTGTTGGTAAAAAATGAAAACCACCCGCCGGTACTTAATTTCATTTCGTCACGCAAATCTCCATCACTCACCGTTTTGTTGCCCACAAAATTAATTTGTTTAATTTGTGCGACGCTACCTTCAGAAATATCAATATGTATGGCTACGCGATTACGATTCAGCGGTGTAACGATTGATTTTATTTGTACCGCATACTTGCTTAAATTAAAGTATTGACGTTGTAATTCTAACTCAACTTTTTCCAAAAGAGAACGATTAAAGACTCGCCCTTGTGCAAAACCAATATTTTTAAGGGCCTGAGTCAATTCTTCCGTTTCAAGATCGGTATTACCTTCAAAGGTAATTTTAGAAATGGCAGGACGTTCTTCAACTCTGACGATTAAGACATTACCCTCGCGTTCTAAGCGTATGTCCTTAAAAAAACCGGTTTTGAATAAAGCAGAAATAGCAGTACCCGCATCATCTTGAGAAAAAGATGAACCCACTGTTACCGGTAAGTAATTAAATACGGTACCAGCGGGAATCCGCCTAGCCCCTTCTAAACGAATTTCTTCAACGACAAACGCTTCAAAGGCGAGTGCTAGGGAGGGCAATAGTAGTATAAGACTTTGAATGATAGACCATTTGTACTTTAAATTAAACACAGTACCCTTTATTCAGTTATCAGTTATCAGTTATCAGTTATCAGTTATCAGTTATCAGTTACCAGTTACCAGTTATCAGTTATCAGTTATCAGTTATCAGTTATCAGTTACCAGTTATCAGTTACCAGTTATCAGTTACCAGTTGTTATCAACCAGTTATCAGTTACCAGTTATCTGTTCATGTTACGCATAATACTTCAAAATTCGTGTCATTCGGAAAGATTTATCACTATGCTTGAAATGACAAGAGAGATTTCTCGCTACGCTTGAAATGACAATTCGGATAGATTTCTCGCTTCGCTCGCTCGAAATGACAATCCCGGTATTTTGATTGTGCGTAATAAAATGGTTTTATAACTGAATAAAGCTCAAAATTGTAGAATAGTAGTACCATTTTGATAACAGATAACAGATAACAGATAACTGGTAACAGATAACTGGTAACTGGTAACTGGTAACTGGTAACTGGTAACTGGTAACTGGTAACTGATAACTGATAACTGATAACTGGTAACTGGTAACTGATAACTGATAACTGATAACTGATAACTGGTAACTGATTAACTGAAAAGTCGTTCTAAATCATTGAATATAGCTAATCCCATTAGCCCTAACAAAAGCGTTAATCCAATCCGTTGTAATAAAAATTCTGTTTTTTCAGTGACCCGACTCCCTTTAATCCATTCTATTGAATATAACAATAAATGACCACCATCAAGCAAAGGAATGGGTAATAAATTGATTACGCCTAAACTAACACTAACTAGTCCTAAAAAAGAAAGGAAAGCGGAAAGGCCAATTTGAGCGGATTGTCCGGCAAACTGAGCAATACTAATTGGTCCACTGATGTGTTCATAAGAAACTTGCAAAGTCAACATTTTCGCCATCAAACGTATCGTGAGTTCGCTGATTTCCCATGTTTTTACTAAGCTTTGTGTGAAGGCATCCCATAAATTATAGCTTTCTTTCACAAAAAAAGGCGCGTAAACCCCCATGCGTCCTTTTCCGTCAATATTATCCGGTTTGAGTGTCAAAAAAAGTCGTTGTTGATGGCGTTCAATTTCAGCATGAATATTTTGATCAGGATGCTCATTAATATAAGTGGCAAAAGTCCCCCAATCATTAATTGGTTTTTCGTCCAAAGCAATGATTTTATCACCTGACTTAAGCCCTCCCGTTTCTGCCGCACTGCCTGGCACAATATCACCCATGAGCGGCGGTAATGGGGAACGAAAAGGGTAAAATCCCAGTTTTTTGAAAAAATCTCCCGCTGCCAGATCGTCAATCGTCAATCCTTGTAAACTCAATGTTAAATCACGTTCATATCCTTGTTCATCTTTAATCGAATACTTTACCGTTTCATCTTCATTGAGCAAGTGATGCAAAGTCGCTTGCACCACACCTTCCCAGCGTTTAGTTGACTGATCATTAACAGCCATAATTTCATAACCGGTACGAAATCCGGCTTGTTCTGCCAAACTTTGGGGCGTAACTTCGCCAACCAGTGTTTTCATACCGGTTACCCCCATCATATACATAAGGGTATAAGCGATAATAGCGAACAAAAAATTAAACAGCGGACCGGCAACAACAATGGCAGTACGCACACGCAAAGGTTGTCGATTAAAGGCACGGTGTAATTCGTCAGGCGCAACATCGCCTTCTTGTTCATCAAGCATTTTGACATAGCCACCCAAGGGAATGGCTGCAACCATAAATTCGGTCTGATCTTTACCAAAGCGACGTGACCATAATGGTTGCCCAAACCCTACGGAAAAACGTAGGATTTTTACACCTAAGCGGTGAGCAACCCAAAAATGACCAAATTCATGTACCGTTACCAAAATGCCAATAACGATAATAAAAGCTAATATAGTTTGTACAAACAACATAATTATCAATTTTCAATGAGCAATTTTCGTCTTCAGGATTCAAACGCCTAAAAAAATCGCTTATAGTGACTGAATGTTTCGGAATGAAGTACGAATTCTCAAAACATAAAACTAGGATATATGGAATAAAAAAGTTCAAAGAAGAAAAAAATATGGAGCATACTTCAAAACCGTGAAAATGATTTTGGTTCTGAAACACGAGAAATCTGTGATATTTAGGCGTTCTCAAAATTCATTTACCATTCACAATGGTATATATAGCGTTTTTGCGTTATAGCGTTTTCTACTTAATTATGAATAATTTAAACCAGATTAGCTGTACTTTATTCGATCAAAAAACGCTATACTTACTGGAAAAGTTTGAGCTTTGCACACTTTCAGTATCAGGGACCGCGATAATGAACAAAACCACTCAGGATTTTAGGCTCTGGGGTCATCAATGGGATTGCTTCTAGGAGACAGGAGAAAGGGTACAGGGGGCAGGTATTTTGGGAAAGATATTTCGTATTAAAACCGCTTCATAAGATACCAGTCCCTACCTTACCCTGCTTGCCCCCTGTCCCCTGTCTCCTAGAAGCAATCCCATTGAATGACCCCAGCACCAAATTTTATCACTTCCAAAATTTGAACGCTCAAACCTGATTCAGTTTTTAAAACCTGTCAGGTTTAATTTCGTCTGTTATTAAATCCTGATTCCTAAGAGGAAGGCTATCAATTTTTCGCCATTCGTTTTGTGTGTGATCTTCAATTTGCTAGCTATTCACTATTCGAGCGAATCACAGACGTGGCTAATTCACGCGCCTTTTGATCATCTTCAAGAATCACATCCAATGAGGTAGCAACATGACTATTTAAACGAGATAAAGTCGTTTCAATAACCTCGTGAATCGCAGTAAAACGCAAACGTTCTTGCAAAAAGGCTTGCACTGCAACTTCATTAGCTGCATTCAAAATAGTAGTGGTTGTTCCACCCGCCTTTATGGCTTCAATAGCGAGTTTTAAACTAGGGAAACGAACCAAATCAATCGCTTCAAAATTCAATTGTGCAATATCAACTAAGTTCAAACGATTAACGCCTGAAGACATTCGTTGGGGCCATGCTAATGCGTGAGCGATGGGAGTTCGCATATCTGGGTTGCCAAGTTGTGCCAACATAGAACCATCAATATATTCAACCAACGAGTGAATAATACTTTGTGGATGTAATATAACTTCAATCTGTTCTGGCTGTGCTGAAAATAACCAACACGCTTCAATTACTTCCAACCCTTTATTCATCATCGTTGCCGAATCAACTGATATTTTGCGCCCCATATTCCAATTAGGATGGGCACAGGCTTGATCTGGTGTCACATCATGCAATTTTTCAACGGAATAGGTACGGAATGGCCCACCAGATGCGGTGAGTAAAATTCGGTTCACTCCCATTTCTTTTAGACTGGAAGAAACATGAAACTCCTTTCTCCTTTCTCCTTTCTCCTTTTTCCTATCCCCAAAAGGCATACATTGAAATATGGCATTGTGTTCACTGTCAATGGGTAATAATTCGGCCCCATGTTGATGCACCGCTTCCATGAACAAGGGCCCTGACATAACCAAGGCTTCTTTATTCGCTAATAAAATGCGTTTTCCGGCTTTGGCTGCGGCTAAAGTGGGCAATAAACCAGCACTACCGACGATGGCTGCCATAACCATATCGACTTCAGGTAAACTGGCTACCAAAGTCAAACCCTCAATACCGCTTAATACTTGCACTGGGGGATTCATTTTTTTTAAGCGTTGTTCAAGTTGCAAAGCCGCTTTTGGGTCTGCCATCACAGCATAACGAGGCGACCACTCTTTACAAAGCGTCTCTAAACGATCAACTTGTTGATTAGCAGTCAATGCAATCACTTCAAATTGTTGGTGATGTTGTTTAATGACATCAAGGGTGTTCATACCGATGGTGCCAGTTGCTCCCAGTATAGTTATACCCTTCAAAATACTTTTCCTAGTAAAATGAGACCAATGACAAAAATTGGGGCTGCTGCTGTTAAACTGTCAATACGATCAAGTATGCCACCATGACCTGGTAATATTTGACCACTATCTTTCAGACCGGCTTGACGTTTAAATAGGCTTTCCAACAAGTCTCCTAAAATTGAGGCGATGATTGTGAGTAAACATAGTAACATAAAAAAGAATAATGTCATGGGTGACAGTGATAAAGTCAAAGCATAACCCAGTGAAACTATTAAACTCATTAGCAAAGCACCGGCAACACCTTCATAAGTTTTTCCAGGACTGATTTTGTCAGCTAATTTTATTTTTCCCCAACGTTTACCCACAAAGTAGGCTCCACTATCAGCGACCCAAATGAGCACGAATAAAAAAACGACTGATTGCCAACCATAATCATCATGCTCATGTAAATAAATTAATGCGATCCATGCCGGGAGTAAAATAAAAACACCCAAAAAGGCTTTAACGAGTGGCGATGTTGGCAAGGAAAATTGGCCTTGTTGACAACGCAATACCCAAAAAAATGCGACTACCCACCAAATACAAGCACCTAATAAAATATATAAGATGTTTAGTTCATGGCGAAACGAATAGGCGATGAGTAGCAAAAAAATCGTGAAAATGGTATAAAGAATTCGTGTTATTTTCAAAGGCCAACCACATAAGCCGGCCCATTCAAAAGCACTCCCCACTACAAAAATGCCCGTTACCCACGCAAACGTTTGCGAAGATAAAGTCAATACCCATAAGATTAAGGGAATTAAAATAATTGCCGTTAGTAAACGTTGCTTAAGCATCTTTTTTTTCGACCTGTTCACCGGTACGTCCAAAGCGACGTTGACGGGAAGCAAAAAATTCTAAGGCTTGCATAAAAGTGTCTTTATCAAAATCTGGCCACAACGTATCTGTAAAAAACATTTCAGCGTAAGCTAATTGCCACAATAAAAAATTACTAATCCGTTTTTCGCCAGAGGTACGAATGAATAAATCTGGTTCTGGTAAATCTGCTAAACATAACTGTCGTCCAAAGTATTCTTCATTAATTTCTTGACTAGTTAAACGACCTTGTTCAACCTGCAAAGCCAAACTTTTTACTGCTTCAACTATATCCCAACGTCCACCATAATTGGCAGCCACCACTAAAGTTAAACCGGCATTACGTTTGGTTAATTCTTCTGCCTTTGCCATCTGTTGTTGTAATTTTTCTGGAAAGGCGGTCTTGTCACCAACCACACGTAGACGTACATGATTTTCATGTAAATTAGTAATTTCTTTTTGCAACGCCTTTAAAAACAATTCCATTAGTAAAGTAACTTCTTGTTTAGGACGTTGCCAGTTTTCGCTACTAAAAGCAAATAATGTCAATACTTCAATGCGTTGTTCAGCACAAAACCCAACAACTCTGCGTACTGTTTCAACGCCAGCTTGGTGTCCTGCATGGCGTGGCAATAGCCGTTTTTTTGCCCAGCGACCATTTCCATCCATGATAATGGCAATATGGCGTGGTAGATAGGTATCAATCATCAATTTTATAATTATTCAGTTATCAGTTATCAGTTATCAGTTATCAGTTATCAGTTATTTAAACACAAATTATTTTCTAAAATACTTGATGTTCAACTCTTGGTTCGCTTAAATTACCTAAATCTATGATTTTAATAAGCATAAATTATGCTTTTGTATCTTTCATATACCTAGTCACTCACGAAATTTAAAAAACGTTAAAAAAAATGAACGGTGGGATTCAGGTTTTAATTTTTTTTAAAACCAAGTTTTAGAATATCAGAGTAGATTAATTAACCGTTGTTTTGGGAATTCCCTGGGAATTCCCAAAATATCAAAATGTGATATTTCAGAAATGAGGAACAAAGTTCAGAAATTTAAATAATATCAACGTATCATGAATTATAGTCTCATTTCCGAAATACCTAAAAAATGTGTCATTTTTTAAATGAGCGAAGGTATTATACTGAATACAGTCATAAATTACATTTTTCTGTCATTGTTCATCACAGCTAAAGTGACTTTGTTTCGAGCTTAGCTTAGATAGAAATATTTTTTTATTCAATCACTTTTCTAAGCTAAAGCTCAAAATGACAAATGCGCAATTTATGCCAATGTGGGGTATAATTCAACATTCAAGTTTGGTAGCCCTGCAATATTTAAGTGATATTTTTCATTGCTCGCCACTTTGTTCCATTATTTTATTTGTTTTGAAAACTTCGATTATAAATCTGGTTTTGTTGAGATTGATTTTCTCTTCGTCAATTCTTCGCTTGAAATTACCTGCTTGATGGATAAAAGTGAAATCGTTAAAATTTTAATTGAAATCTAAAATTTGAACATCAATTATACTCCAAATGTTCAATATCTAGGATTTTAGACATTGATTTTAATGTAGGATAGGCAAGTTTTTTTGCCCTCCATCATTTAACTTAAGTGGTGGGCAATAAAAAGACTTTGCCGGCTCCCTACATTACATTGATTTTTGCTCATCCAAAAACTTGAACATCTGGAGCATAATTGGTAACTGATAACTGGTAACTGGTAACTGATAACTGAATAACTGATAATTGATAACTGATAACTGATAACTGGTAACTGGTAACTGAATTAAACTTCCATTAATTCAGCTTCTTTTTCAGCTAATACCGCATCAATGTTATCAATAAATTGGTTAGTTAATTTTTGAATTTTTTCACCAGCCTGATGTTCTTCATCCTTAGAAATATCCCCTTCTTTCATTAATCCTTTGAGATCATGATTACCATCACGACGTATATTCCGAATCGCTACCCGTGCATTTTCTGCCTCATGACGCACCACTTTTACTAATTCTCGTCGTCGGTCCTCTGTCATTGGTGGTAAAGGAACGCGTAGTAAATTGCCGGTATTTGTCGGATTTAATCCTAAACTAGAATCTCGAATGGCTTTTTCTACAATAGCCATTATATTGTTTTCATAAGGTGATACGCCTAATGTTCTTGAATCTAGGACAGTGATATTAGCTACTTTATTGATAGGGACATTGCTACCATAGTAAGGCACAACAATATGTTCCAACAAGGAGATATGCGCCCGCCCCGTCCGAATTTTCACTAATTCTGCTTTCAAAGCGGATATACTTTTTTGCATCCGCTCCCCAGCATCTATTTTTATCATTTCAATCATTTCACTCATTTTTCCGTTTCCTCACGAAAAATCAGCGTGCCGATATCTTGACCAGCAATCGCACGGACAAGCGCATTTTCTTTCCCTATATCAAGTACCCTCACTGGGAGATGATTATCTCGACACAAGACAATCGCTGTGGTATCCATGACTCCCAACCCAAGTTGAATGACTTGATTATAACTCAATCTCGAAAAACGTTTAGCTGTCGGTTCAACAACCGGATCGGCACTATAAACGCCATCTACTTTAGTGGCTTTTATCATTAAATCAGCCTCCATTTCAATGGCTCGTAAACTCGCGGCTGAATCGGTAGTAAAAAAAGGGTTGCCAGTTCCAGCAACAAAAATGACAACTTGACCCTGTTCTAAGTAGCTCATTGCTTGCCGTTGCGTATAATCTTCACAAACGGCTGACATGCTAATGGCTGACATAACTTGAGCTGGTACACCTATCTTTTTAAGGGCATTTTGCATAGCTAAACCATTCATCACAGTTGCTAGCATCCCAATATGATCGGCTGAAACCCTATTTATACCACTGGCCATTAAACCTACACCGCGGAAAATATTTCCTCCCCCAATGACTAAACCTAATTGTACACCAACACGCATAATGTCACGTATTTCTTGTGCTAAGCGAGACATTATTTGCGGTTCGATACCAAATTCGGCATTGCCCATTAATGCTTCGCCGCTTAATTTAAGCAAGACACGACGATAGGTGACAGAAATGTCAGACATGGTTTTTATTAATTCCCCGGTTTTTAACGGATTAACTAGCTCCTTGTACCTGTTGCATCACTTCATCAGCAAAATTGTCACTCTTTTTTTCAACACCTTCACCTACTTCAAAGCGCTCAAATTTTGCAATACTTGCTCCTTGTGTTTTTAGCAATTCTTCTACTTTTATATCAGGGTCTTTCACGAAAGGTTGACCAAGTAACGTGATTTCACCTAAAAATTTTCGAAGTCGACCTTCAACCATTTTTTCGACAATGTGGGCCGGTTTTCCTTCTTTAGCAGCTTGTGCGGTATAAATTTCTTTTTCTTTAGCCTGCGTATCGGCAGGAACTTGAGCTGAGGAGATACATACTGGACGACTAGCTGCAATATGCATTGCAATATCTTTAGCGAGTTCTGGACTTCCACCACGCATATCTACTAACACGCCAATCCGTGTACCGTGCAAATAAACACCTAAATGACCATTTTGTGATTCTTCTATTAAGGCAAACCGTCGTACATTGACGTTTTCACCAATTTTGGCAATCAACTCTTTCCGTCCTTCTTCAACGCTCTTCCCATTTAATAAGGGAGCTGTCATGAGCGCATCCAAATTAGTTGGACATTTTTGTAATATCGTGGTAGTTACAGAATCACAATATGCTTTAAAATCATCGCCTTTAGAGACAAAATCAGTCTCACAATTGACTTCAATCATGGCAGCTTGTTTGTTATCCTGTTGTACAACAATCAAACCTTCTGCCGCAATTCGTCCAGCTTTCTTAGCTGCTTGTGCTTGACCTGATTTACGCATTAATTCAATAGTAGCTTCAACATCTCCTCCAGTTTCTACTAGTGCTTTTTTGCATTCCATCATACCAGCACCGGTACGTTCACGCAGCTCTTTGACCATTGCTGCTGTTATTTTTGGCATGATCTCACAACCTCTAAAATTTGTTTTTTTTTCATTGTTTATAGGTTTCCTCTATCCGTCTTCAAGGTTGATTTGAAAACAATGGAGGAGGTATTCAAAATATTTTCAATTTCAATTTTGAAAGGGAGCCAAAATCCATTTTGGACTATGAAAATTAAGGAATGAATACGAAATAACTTCCCCATAACCTCCCCCAACCCCTCCTTCTCAAGGGAATTCCCCCACCTTACGAAGGAGGGGGCTAGGGGGTGGTTAAAATAAAACCAGGAAGTTATTTCGTGACCATTCCTAAATAACTTGGAACCGAAATCCCCCTCAATATCTCAAAAAAATGGCGAGAGGTAAGGGATACCACAACAAATAGCTTACGCAACAATCGCGCAGACCTGACAGCAGGTTTTCAAAACCTGTCAGGTCTTTAAGCCACGTATATTATTTCCGGTGTCGTCCCTAATAATAATGACAATTGATTTAATTTATGTTCCAACCGACTTTTGTTTGAGGAGTCCAAAAATTATTTTGAACTTGACCAACTTTGGTTTGAGGAGTCTAAAATTTATTTTGGACTTTTTCGGACCATGCGTGAAAATAATATAGTGATCCTAAATGATTCGTGGAATCACTGGACGGGGTTTGCAACTCCGTTGGAAACGTTTTATTTACAAATCATTTAGGATCACTATATCCAAAAATCCTTCCTAACCCATGTTTCGACATGGTTCGACAAGCTCACCAACCGAGCTCAATGCTTCGCCCGGCTCAGCAACCGGGGTTAGGGGGATTATTTTCCCGCCACTCCCTTATGTTTCTGCTGGTGAAACGATTGTCTGTTCGTTGTCAGTGGGTATAGTATCCACTTCTCCTTCTTTTTCAACAACTTCAACCATATCGTCGTCAGTCATCGCTATTTGTAAGCTTGCTTGGCGACTTTCAATAATGGTATCTGCCATTCCATCGACATACAATGTGATGGCACGAATAGCATCATCATTGCCAGGAATAATGTAATCAACCTTTTCTGGATTATTATTAGTATCCACAACGCCAACAACCGGAATACCCAATTTCACGGCTTCTTGGACCGCAATTTTTTCATACCCGACATCAATAATGAACAATGCATCGGGTAAAACATTCATATCTTTAATGCCACCTAAACTACGTTCAAGCTTTGCTAATTCACGAGTCAGTGAAAGGGCCTCTTTTTTGGTGATGCGATGCAAAGTACCATCTTGAGTGAGGATTTCTAAATCTTTGAGCCGCTTAATAGAAGCTTTAACCGTTTTATAATTGGTCAGCATTCCCCCAAGCCAACGGCGATTGACATAAGGCATGCCACAACGAAGAGCAGCCTCTTTAACGGGGTCCTGCGCAGCACGTTTGGTACCAACAAACAAAATGGAGCCTTTTCTAGCAGCCAATTTACCTAAAAAATTACCCGCATCATTGTACATGGGTAATGAGTGTTCAAGATTGATGATATGAATTTTATTGCGTTCTCCAAAAATGTATGGTCCCATTTTGGGATTCCAATAACGGGTTTGATGTCCAAAATGGACCCCGGCTTCTAACATTTGACGCATAGATATGTTTGACATAAATTTAATTTGACTCCGATTGGGTTACGCCTCCACACACCCCAAAGATTGACTCTGGCTATGAGCACCCCAATCTCTGTGACGGTGTATGTGTGTTTTTGTACTCAGGCAACTCGCAAATAATAAAATACCAGTTTCAATTCCGGATATTGAAATTGGACCGTGTTTCGTTGGTATATTATTTCTTGCGAGTTGCCTCAGTTTTATTTAATTCGTTATAAATGGAGAATAGCAAAACTTAATATTCGCCTTGGGCGAACAGTAAATAGCAAAGGCGAATGGCAACTCATGAAATAACAAATAAAAATAGCTCAAATTCAAAGGATGTAAAATTAGGTTTGTATCCAAAATAAATTAGCTTTCGCTTGGCTTGTTACTTCGCCCAGTCCAGCATACAATTTTTTTTGGACCAAAATTTATTTTGGATGCGATATGACATTTAGGACTCAGGATTTTATAACTTCCAAAATTTGAACGCTCAAACCTGACAGGTTTAGTTTCGTATGTTATTAAATCCTAAGTCCTTAAGAGTTGTCCAGAAATAATTTTTTTAGAAAAATTCCCTCTTCTGACCGCCCCTCACTGCATTAAGTTAAGAAATCCCCCCTTTAATTTATGGGAAATTCCCTCCAAACAGATTAAGGAGCAGTGGGTAGAGGATTTTTCTAAGACAATTTCAAAAATTTTTCAGGACAAGTCTATTATAAAATATCCTTAGCCAATTCCTCTTTATTTATTGAAAAGGGGAGTTGGGGGGAAATCATTTCATATAACTTACTGAAAAACCAGAAAAATTTATATTATAGTCTTTTCAAAGACTTACTCTGACAAGCTCAAGTAAAAATCTTAAAGACTTACAGACTTTTTCTGAGTTTTCAGTACCCATATTTAAGATTTAGAACCATATATATTTGCCATTCGCTATTCGCACTTTTAAAAATAATACTATAAAAGGTTTATTACAACCATTCTTTATCATGAATGTTATTATAAAAACAGCTAAAGAACTTGAGAAAATGCGTGTTGCTGGACGCTTAGCCGTTGATGTGTTAGATATGATTACACCTTATGTACAGGCTGGGATAACTACATTAGAATTAGATAGATTATGCCATGATTATATGGTAGATGTACAAAAAACTATCCCTGCTCCACTTAATTATAAAGGATTTCCTAAATCAATTTGTACTTCCGTTAATCATCAAGTCTGTCATGCGGTTCCTGGTAAAAGGAAATTGAAAAACGGGGATATTATTAATATTGATATCACGGTAATAAAAGATGGTTATCATGGTGATACTAGCCGAATGTTTATGATTGGCAAACCAAGTATTCGTGCTAAACGCCTTTGTGAAATTGCCTATGAATGTTTATGGGTTGGTATTCATCAAGTACGGCCTGGCGGATATTTAAGTGAGGTGGGGATGGCAATTCAACGTTATGCAGAATCTCAAAAGTGTTCTGTAGTTCGTGAATATTGTGGACATGGGATCGGGCGTGATTTTCATGAAGAGCCTCAAGTATTGCATTATCACAATCCCCAAGCTCAAGATGTCCTTTTACAGCCGGGTATGACATTTACTATTGAACCGATGATTAATGCTGGTAAGCGACATGTTAAATTATTACCCGACAATTGGACTGTCGTTACAAAAGATCATAATTTCTCGGCACAATGGGAACATACCATTTTAGTAACTGACTATGGTGCTGATGTATTTACCTTGAATGATAATGAGGAACAACCGCCTCCTCATCCTTTGACACCAATAAATCCTTAAAATATGGGGAATTGGGAAGTGATTCCCAATTCCTCATTCCCCTTTCGCTATTTCCCTAATATTTCAATTATACTGAAGGCACCACGTAAATCACCGGCTTCAAAGCCAATTGCTTGATCGTCAGGATACAACTCCTTAAGTTTAGCGATAATGGGCGCATCAATCTCTTTACCATGACACGATAGACAAGGACCTTGAATAGGAATAGCCTTCATATAACGCCGCTCACGTTGCCCGTCTTTTTCAACCACTGCCATAAATTCGAGTGATTTAGGGTCTTCACCGTCAGCTTTGCGTTTTTCAAATTGTTCCAACACGTTTTTTTCCCACTCATTCGGAGCATTGTTTGAATTACGTACTTTCAAACTAGTCCGGCTGATGGAAAATCCGACTTTTTTTGACAGTTCGGCACTGATTTGGGGGGCTTTCGTTTGACAAACTTCTAATGCTTCGATGAAGCCACCGGTTTTTATGGCACCCTTCAATTCTGATTTTAAAGCACCCATCAATTCTTGAATCGCATCACTATAAGTTTTTTTGGCAGACAGATTTTCCTCTGCAAACGACAATGGACTTCCCATTATGCCTAAAAAAGCTAAGCTTAAAACAAGGTATTTCATACTTTCTCCCTATATCATTAAAAAATAAAATAAATTTAAAAGGTGCGTTCTTTTCATTGCTAAAGCAAAGCTTTGGATTCCAAGGGCTTAGTGGAATTCAAAGCTTTAGCTTCTGTTTATACTGCATAACTTAAACTTTTGGGTAGGGTGGGTAAAATCTTTTTCTTGCCCACCAACTTCATTAGAAAAGTTAAGTTTGTTCCGCGCCAAGTATATCAAAAAAAGTTGCTTAACTTGACAATGTCACATTTCAATTCTTTTGCTATATCTGGTGCTTTTCCAAAATAAATTGTAGACTCTAAAAATCGTCTTATTATGGAGTCCAAAATTTATTTTGGATGTAATATGATATTGTCAAATCAATATTTTTCGGTCATTCTTTTTTTCTAAAGCTCGAAATGATAATGGATTTAGGATGACTATATTCACTATCCACCAATATATGTAGGTAAACATATACTGTTCGCCTTTGAATTTTGTGAAAATCTAAAATGTCGAAGAAATCCGATTTTTCTTGAGTCAAAATTTTCACTGATTTGAAGTACGCTCAGTATAAAAGTATTTTAACTTTTCTAAAAATAACGCGATGCTCAACTTTTTTAACTATCTGATTTCATTGGCTGATATTTTTGGTAGATATGCGATCGCTTTATCTACCCTACAGAAAAATCAATCGGTTATAACTAAAAGTTGAGCATCGCGTTAAAAATACTATTTCTTTTCGAGCTAGCATTTTTCACTTCTCCAAAATGTTAAAAGATTTCTGTGTACCAACATATATATTAAATTTGGATTTCAATAGATGGATGACACACAATTACTTCGCTATAGCCGCCACATATTATTACCCCAAATTGAGTTCGACGGACAACAAAAACTCACGAATTCAAAAGTATTGATAATTGGGATGGGTGGCTTAGGCGCACCCGTAGCTATGTATTTAGCTGCCGCCGGTGTGGGACATTTAATGTTAGCTGATTTTGATCATGTGGAATTGTCCAATCTGCAACGGCAAATATTGCATGATACAACACAATTAGGTCAATATAAAACTTTGTCAGCCCAAACGAAATTACAAGCACTCAATCCTAATATACAAATTACTACATTTAATCAAGCTATTACCGAAAATTTTTTGGCTGATTATTTAAACGATATTGATGTAGTTGTTGATTGTACTGACAATTTTGCCACGCGTTTTACGATAAATGCCGCTTGTGTGCGTTATGGTACACCACTAGTATCGGGTGCTGCGCTACGTTGGGAAGGACAAGTAGCGGTATTTTTACCCGCCCAAAAACATAGTCCGTGCTATCGTTGTTTATATGATGATAGTGAAGAACAAGCTGAGACTTGTAGTGAAGTCGGTATTCTTGCACCATTAGTCGGTATTATTGGTAGCATTCAAGCTTGTGAAGTCATAAAAGTGTTATTAGACATTGGAGAACCACTTGATGGCAAATTATTACTATTTAATGCTTATACTCATAAATGGCGCACGCTAAAATTACGAAAAGACCCCACTTGTCCAGTGTGTTCACTGAAAGAGTGATATATAGTGTTTGTAAGTTTAATACATTACTAACTTATAGTATTAATAGATTAATTATCAATAATTTGAATAATATTAACTGTATTTTATTCAATCGGAAATTTCTATAGATAATCTTGAAAATTTAAACAGAGTAACTCATGTTACGCATAATGCTTCAAAAATCAATGCCACCTTCGTTAAGGATTTTAATTGGGGTAACCACAAGGGATTACCCCTACAAATCATTATCTTATGTAGGGGCAATCCTTTATGGTTGCCCTTAATGGCATTGGCTTCAAAAATGGGTACAAAGCTTGTTATTTCAAACGAAGCGATATCAATCTAAACCAATGGAGATTATCGGCATGATATCAAAATAGGGGTAGCATCATAGGTGTTCGGGATTTCTACATGATCCTTGCTGATGTATCTGTAGGTCGGTAACCCGACAGAATAATCAATCAGTTATAAAAAACCACGAACACCTATGGGGGTAAGTATGTTGGAGTTCAAAGCGAAGCTTTGTCTTTGGCGCAAAGCTTCGCTTTGAACTCCAAGTGTTACCTTGAATTGAACTATGCCAATTTTTCTCATCATTATTGCTCGCTTGCTGGTCCCAAAAATAATTACTTCCATTGGTTTGTAGGAACTACGATAAAGTTTTATAAGCCCCATCCTTCTCAAAAAAAATTTACCATGCAAATCAAAATACCAGAACCCTCATTAGTAGTCCTGATTGGCGTATCAAGCAGTGGCAAATCAAGCTTTGCGAAAAAACATTTCAAGCCCACTGAAATTCTCTCTTCCGACTACTGCCGCGCTCTCGTTTCCGACAATGAAATTGATCAATCAGTTACCAAAGAAGCTTTTGAAATCTTACATTTTATTGCCGCTAAGCGGCTTGCGGCTTATAAACTAACTGTGATTGATGCTACCAATGTCCAACCCGAAGCGCGTAAAACATTATTAGCATTAGCACGTCAATATCATTTAATGCCAATAGCCCTAGTATTTAATGTCCCCGAAAGGCTGTGTTACGAAAGAACGGAACAACGTCCCGATCGCAATTTTGGTCCACACGTTATACGCCAACAGCACAGTGATTTAAGACGCTCATGGAGAAATCTTAGGCGAGAAGGTTTTAAAAAAATTACGATTTTTAATGCGGTTGAAGAAATTGATGCAACAGAAATTAAACGAACACCACTGTGGACTAATTTGAAACAGGAACAGGGGCCCTTTGATATTATTGGCGATATACATGGCTGTTTTGATGAGTTGACGGAATTGTTGGAAAAATTGGGGTATGTGATAGAAATGTCTCCTAACCTGACTTCTGAAATTCCCTCAAGTCCCCCTTCTTTAACAAAGGATGATATTTCTGAAATCCTCCCTAACTCCCATTTTACAAAGGGGATTCCCCCACTTTTGCAAAGGGGGGTTAGGGGGGATTTTGAGCATTTAGATTTTACTCAACCAACCTTCACTGTCACGCATCCCGAAGGGCGCAAAGTAATTTTCCTCGGTGATTTAATAGATAGGGGCCCTAAAACCCCAGAAGTATTGCGCCTAGCAATGGACATGGTAGCTTCCCGCATCGCTTTGTGTGTCTCTGGCAATCATGATGTGAAGTTGATGCGAAAACTCAAAGGCAAAGAAGTCAAATTGACGCATGGTTTGGCAGAGTCTGTCCAACAACTCGAACAATTTCCCAGTGAATTTCATCAACAAACCTTGGAATTTCTTGATCGTTTAATCAGTCATTATGTATTGGATGATGGTAAATTAGTGGTCGCACACGCCGGCATGAAGGAAAACTTGCAAGGACGAGCTTCGGGCAAAGTTCGAGAATTCGCACTCTATGGTGAAACCACTGGCGAAACCGATCAATTTGGTTTGCCGATACGTTGCAATTGGGCAGCCGATTACCGAGGACAAGCGACAGTCGTTTATGGACATACGCCGGTGCCAGAAGCAGAATGGCTCAATAATACGATTTGTATTGATACCGGTTGTGTGTTTGGTGGTGAATTAACCGCTTTGCGTTATCCAGAACGAGAGTTGATTTCTGTACCCGCCAAACAAACTTATTACGAATCGGTCAAACCGTTGTTTATGCAACCCACTTCGACATTATCAACCCAACAACAATTGGATGATGTGTTGGATGCTGAAGATGTGATTGGTAAGCGTTTTATTTCTACCCGCTTCAATCGTAACATTGTTATCCGAGAAAATAATACGGCTGCCGCTCTTGAAGTCATGAGCCGCTTTGCGGTTAATCCTAAGTGGTTGATTTATCTATCGCCCACTATGTCGCCCAGTGAAACGAGCAAGCTACCCGATTCACTCGAACATCCCACAGAAGTTTTTGCCTATTATCGTCACAGTGGCATTGACAAAGTGGTTTGCGAACAAAAACAGATGGGGTCACGCGCCATCGTCATTGTTTGCCGTGATGAAACAGCCGCTCAACAACGATTTGGTATTGAAAACGAAGGCATTGGTATTTGTTACACTCGTACTGGTCGCCCATTTTTTAACGATAAAGCGATTGAAACCGAATTATTAGCACGAATCAATCTCGCGTTAGAAAAATCCGATTTTTGGTCCGAATTGAATACGGATTGGGTTTGTTTAGATTGTGAACTCATGCCTTGGTCGGTAAAAGCAGATGCCCTAATTCGCCAACAATATGCGGCAGTTGGAGCCGCTTCTCGTGCCGCATTACCTGAAGCGGTTACTTTATTGCAACAAGCCCAAACACACGGCATCGACACAACCGCCTTACTTCAACTATATCAAGCACGTACTGAGAATGTCATACATTATGTTGATGCTTATCGGCGTTATTGTTGGCCCGTAAAGACTATCAATGATTTAAAATTAGCACCGTTTCACATTTTAGCGACAGAAGGACAAGTCCATTGTGATAAAAATCATGTTTGGCATATAACAACACTCGCCCAAGTGTGTGAATATGACAAAGAGATTCTGATGGCGATTCCTTATAAAGTGGTTGAAGTGACCAATCCAGACAGTGAAAATGAAGGCATTACTTGGTGGCAGGACTTTACCGATGAAGGTGGAGAAGGTATGGTCGTTAAACCTTATGAATTTATCGTCAAAGGAAAACGGGGCTGGATACAACCGGCCCTCAAATGCCGAGGACGTGAATATTTGCGTATTATTTATGGCCCTGAATATACGGCACTAGGAAATCTGGAACGACTTAAAAAACGCGGCTTATCCAGGAAACGCGCTTTAGCCCTACAAGAATTTGCGTTGGGCATAGAAGCGTTAGAACGGTTTGTCCGTAAAGAACCTTTGCGGCGTGTGCATGAATGCGTGTTTGGTGTTTTAGCCCTAGAAAGTGAACCGGTTGATCCGCGGTTATAGGAATCCAAAGCTTTGCTTTAAACTCCAAGACACCGCTAGATTAGAGTCCAAAATTTGTGGTATCCAATTTATTTCATAATTTTAGTCTATAATATAATTAGTTTTCAAGTCGCAATGGACAAGTTAATTATGAAATATAGCGTAGGAATTGATTTAGGCACCACGTTTTCCAGCGTCGCCATCGTTGATGAAACCGCCCGTCCCAAAATTTTGCCCATTCATCAGGGAAAGGGCTTAATGCCTTCCGTCATTGATTTTGGAAACGGTGATCCACGAGTAGGCGACGAGGCTAAAGCCATGCAAGCATTGGGAGAAGCCAATATTGCCGCTTTTTTTAAAAGGAATATGGGCGATCCCCGTTTTATCTTACATTTTCATGGCAGAGACTATACTGCCACGGAATTATCCGCGATACTGCTACGCCAACTGAAAGCAGAGGCTGAAGCCATATTAGAGGATACCGTTGAACAAGCGGTGATAACGGTCCCAGCCTATTTTAATAATCTTCAACGTCAAGCCACCATTCAAGCCGGTGAAATGGCAGGCTTAAACGTATTAAGAATTATTAATGAACCCACCGCTGCCGCACTTGCTTATGGCTTACAAAAAAACACGCCACCTCAAACCGTACTCGTTTATGACTTAGGCGGCGGGACTTTTGATGTCACCTTAGTGCGTATTACGCCCACCGACATTGAAGTACTCGCTACTGATGGTAATCACGAATTAGGTGGTAAAGATTGGGATGATCGCATCGCTACCAGTTTAGCGCAACGGTTTTTAGAAGAATATCAGAGTGATCCGTTAGAAGAGGCCATTACTTTTAACGACTTATTAGTGCGCTGTGAAAATGCCAAACAACAACTCTCGCAACGTGAACAAACACGTATCACGATGAGTCATCATGGCAAAAAGCAAACTTATACTCTAACTCGTGCCAAATTTGAAAATATCACGCAAGATTTGATGGAACAGACACGGCACTTAACTGAACAAGTCATTCGTGATGCCGGCTTCACTTGGCCCCAATTAGCCGGGGCCTTACTCATTGGCGGTTCCACACGAATGCCAATGGTATCGCACTATGTCAAAGCCATGTCTGGCAAACAGCCCCTGAATGGTATCAATGTGGATCAAGCAGTGGCTTTAGGTGCGGCGATTCAAGCTAATATTGATGCGGAAGACAATGGTGATATCATATTCACGTTAGCCGCTAAGAAAAAAATCCAAGATGTCATGAGTCATAGCCTGGGTATGGTAGCAGAAAATGAAGATCGTTCTCGCTACATCAATAGCATTATTTTGCCCAAAAATAAACCTATTCCTTGTGTGGAATCCAGACCCTTTCAATTACGCACAAGCCCCCATCAGAATAATGAATTGGAAGTCTATATCTTACAGGGTGAAAGTGAAGTGCCGACGGAGTGCGTGATTTTAAATCAATATACGTTTTCTCAAATAACGCATGTGCCTGATAAACTAGCGATTATTGATATTGAATATGCTTATGATAAAAATGGCGTAGTCACTGTATCGGCAACGGAACGCGTCACTGGGCAAACATTACCCAAACAAGCCCAAATACCGGATGACTTATCCTGGCTATCCTTGCCACCATCACCGGAATCGGTGACGCTTGTCCATCAATCCGTATTTTTATTGATTGATGTTTCCTATTCAATGGATGGTTCTGCATTGGCAGAAGCCAAACAAGCAGCACAAGAATTTGTCAGAAAATCGGATTTAGCACATACGGCGATTGGATTGATTGAATTTGGTAGCAAAGCGAAAATAATCAGTGGGTTGACGCAAAATGCTAAACATCTTTACAAAGCCATCAATCGGCTCAAAACCAATGGCTCAACCAACATGACTGAAGGGTTAACAACCGCCTATCTCAAACTGAAAAATGTTGATGATCCTCGGTTTATTATTTTATTAACTGATGGGTTACCCAATCATCCCAAAAATACCCAACAAATTGCCCAAGAAATCTGTGCTGATGGCATTGAATTAATCACCATTGGCACTGGCGATGCTGACAAAACATATCTCCAAAGCCTCGCCTGTTACGATCAAAACAGTTTTTTTGCCAAAGCTGGCACAATGGTTTCAACATTTTCTCGGATAGCGCAAGTTTTAACAGAATCGGGAAGCTATATTCAAATCACGCAAAATGGCCAACGGGAGAAAGGCGGTTTTCTGAGATTTTTCAAAAATTAATGATGAATGGTGAATGGTGAATGGTGAATGGTGAATGGTAAATGATGAATTATACTGAACATCGTTACAAACTGAACTTTTGTCATTTCGAGCAAAGCGATGATCAATGACAAGCTCTGTATGAATTTTTGAATCACTGGGCGTAACATGAGTTAATAAATTTTAATTCAAATTCCTGTTGACATCATTTTCAAGGGCCGTATAAATTATAGTACATTGATTTATATTATTTTTAAAATTTATTTGCACAGTTATTAAAAAAATGTCGATTTTTTCATGCGACCCTATGGCCATTTTTTTTCAAATGGATTATCATAGCATTTGTTAAAATTCACACAGAGTTGAATAAAAGGGTCCGCTACGAATTTTTTCATGCGACCCTATGGCCATTTTTTCCCAAATGGGTTATTATAGCATCCGTTGAAATTGACACGGTGTTGAATAAAAGGGTTCTTTTTTATCAATTCTGTGGATTTTGGGCGTAGGATACGGGTTGAAGCAAAATTCTCTTATTTGTGATGATGGGTTTCGCTTCGCTCCATACGCATCAACTTAAGCTAATTTTAGTGGTTTAGCCCTTATTCTATATAGGTTCTCCAAATGTTGAAATTGTGAAGGACTACTTCAAGCCCACTTTGGTTTACCTTCTATTAGAGTTTTCCATG
>Ga0233403_10000222_pt1 | contig 26791 bp, 15 predicted proteins | sample Na_oxic_1_MG_FD_179866 | JGI IMG/M metagenome (GOLD analysis project Ga0233403, IMG submission 179866) | Seawater microbial communities from Saanich Inlet, British Columbia, Canada - Na_oxic_1_MG | ecosystem: Environmental > Aquatic > Marine > Inlet | place: Canada: British Columbia | collected...
GCCACCATTTGCAGATGGACAAATTGCCGCAATTGCCAAAGTGAATAACTTAATTATTGTCACAGCTAACGTCTCTGATTATGAAATTTTTTCAGATGTTGTTATTGAAAACTGGTGTGAGTCATTGGAAGAATGATGGTGTTGTCAAGATTAATTATGAAAACACCACTATTAAAGAGGACTACATTGGCTCATATCTGGTTGAAAACATGACAATAACAGTCGGTGCCGAGTATGTCTCCTTAAAACCGAAAGGGATAGTTTTGGTTAATTCTTGGGGACGTGTTGACATGATGGGAGATGATGGCTCTGTCATGTTTATATTGATAGAAAAAGAAGATGATGTCCAAGTAACCGACATGCCAAAACTACAATGGCATATAGCTGTCAGAACGCCAGCGGTGAAATATTGGCAACTAACAAAAGACTCTTTTACGGATGCACTTAAGCAGGTGATGCAAAAATGACAAGAGTATCTTTTTCTGGTCAAGAAGTCAGTCTCTCATATATCTGGCAATGGTATCGAGAAACTGAGAAGGCTATCAATCATTATAAGATACTGGTGATAAATTCGCTGACTTCTGGCGCACGTATGCCGGATACTTTTTTGAGTATGACAAAAGATGAAATTCTTGAACATTTTACCGGGCAGCAAGAAGAGTTAGAGAAATTAGTTAGCTTTGTCGCTTCGGCAGAAGCCTCTCTTCGGGTTGACTACTTAACTCGTGTTTATAATAAAAAGAAAGATAGTATCAGCAGAAATTTTCGGGAATTGTACCAGAAAAAAGGGCTAGAAGCGAAATTGAATGAAGATATCTTGGAAATATGGGTAAGCTCACAACCAGCTTGTAAATCAGCCGTTGGTGATTTTCGGGGAGTGTTGAGACTGCGCCACTGGCTTGCTCATGGCAGATATTGGACACCAAAATTAGGGAGAAATTATAGTCCAGAAAGAGTATTTGATATTAGTAAAAATTTGTTTGATGCCCTCTCGGCTGATTTTTCCGGAGCCATTTGAAATAGGCTAAAAACCATACCACGACAGTTAATATTGAGCCAGTGTAGCGAGCGTCGCATGGTTAATTGTAGGGTGGGTTTCGCTATATAGATTTTCAGAAAAATATTTGCACAATTAAGAGAAAATCACAAATGAATCTTCGTTATACGAACTAGCTCAAAATGATGTTGATTTGGCTTAAAAATGGTATGAATTGCAAAGAAGGGGACTTGGTTTTGAATTTTTAGATTGTGTAGAAGCATCAATAAACAACATTATACATTTCCCAGAGCTTTATGAAATGTACCATGCGAATTTTCGTCGGTGTGTTATTAGACGGTTTCCTTTTTCAATTTTTTACACCACAGAGAAGAATGAAATAGTGGATCATTCTGTTTTTGATAACAGACTAAATCCAAGCAAATTGCCCTGACAACGTAACCAGTCAAGTAGGGTGGGCTTTGTGTTGCCCTCCATTCTAAATACAACAAATTGCCTAGCCAAAGGTGATGAGTTAATTGTAGGGTGGGTAGAGCGATAGCGAAACCCACCTTTTCTATTAGTCACGTCCAAATCTGAAGGTTTGGACTCCAAATAGTCACGTCCAAATCTGAAGGTTTGGACTCCAAATAGTTACGTCCAAATCTGAAGGTTTGGACTCCAAATAGTTACGTCCAAATCTGAAGGTTTGGACTCCAAATAGTTACGTCCAAATCTGAAGGTTTGGACTCCAAATAGTCACGTCCAAATCTGAAGGTTTGGACTCCAAATAGTTACGTCCAAATCTGAAGGTTTGGACTCCAAATAGTTACGTCCAAATCTGAAGGTTTGGATTCCAAATAGTTACGTCCAAATCTGAAGGTTTGGACTCCAAATGATTTCCTCATTTCATCAAACGGCATAAATGCTGAACCAAAATTTGGATAATGCTTTGAATCACTTCATGTTGATCCAATGTTAATTCTAAAATAACTTCTTGGCTAAGAGATAATAGTCTAGTATCTTCAATCGCCGCCACTGAAACGGTTTGTGGTTCGGAGAAAAGTGCGGTGAATTCCCCAATCGTTTCTCGTTCACCGAGTTCAACTATCAATTGTTCTTGATTATAGACTTTAACGAAACCCTCAACAATAATATACATGTTGCTTTCTAAATCACCTTGTTTGAAAAGTATTTGCTCTGGCTTTAAAAACACTTCTTGAGTTAATTGGGCCATTTCTGACAAGATATTATCGGAGATATTTGAAAAAATACTTACCGTTTTTAGAACTATCACCTTTTCAATTAAAGAAAGTGGTTCTTCAAATTGGAACCGGCGCGTGTTTTTTTTGACGATTCTGCTTTGCTTCGTGGTTCTCTGACGAGGAAAAGTTCGTAGCCGATGATAAAGAAATTGCATAATACCTTTTGCTATTTCAATACGTTCCGCCATCAAGGTTTGTAGATCTCTTTGAGATAAATAGAGAAGATGGCACTCTTGAATAGTAGTCACCGAACTAGTTCTATTTTCTGTTGTCAATGCAGCTAATTCCCCAAAGAGTTCCCCATTCCCCAATTCTACCGGAGTTTTACCATCTTGATGAACACGCACTAACCCCTTGACAATAATGTACATTGTGTTACTTGGTTCGCTTTGGCGGAAAAGGATTTTGTCTTTTGGCAGATATTGCTCTTTAAGTAATTGCACCAATTCTACTAAGAATTCTTGCGGAATTTCAGAAAATAAGCTTTTACGTTGTAGCAATTTTAATTTTTCTATTGTGGGTAAAATATAATGCCTCTGCTTAGATAAGAGATTACGCAATTTAAAATCATAATATTGAGCGGTTTCTCTCACGAGTTCATCCGGATCATCAACTAAGCGTGACAGAGATATTTCATTCATTGCTCTATTGACTGCCATTTCGATAGCACAAATTCTAAACCAAGTATTATTCCATTTTTCTGGCTGAAATAGAATTCCGGTAACTAATTGTTGGAGTGTCAACGAGCCTTTAGAAATTCTGATGTTACTTTGTAAAATTGGCAAGATGAGTTTTTGGTGTTTTTTTGTGACCGTTTGCTCGAATAGTTCAATGGCTAAATCCTGCTGCACCTTTTGAGCCTTCAAATTGCCCCACACTTTCATTATGACTTCAGTAGAATAAAGAAAAGATAGAAGATAGAAAAGTCGGGCTTGAAGTTTTTCTAGCTCCCATTCAAATGCGGAAGATAGCAATGAAACTTCGGTTTTAATTTCAATAACAGTTTGAGCAACTAACACGTTTAAGCCATAAACCACTTCTTCATGAATCAGGGTTTCAATCAAAGATTTTTCGTTTGAGGTTGTCGTTTTATAATCACATAAATGTAAAGATTTCAAAATGTCATGGCGTAAGTTTTTGTCGGGTTCATTGAGTTTATTAAGCAGTAGCTGGGACGCTTTGTTACCTCTTGTTTTTCCATATAAGAGGATAATTTGCCGCCGCAGTAAAGTTGCTGAATTTTTATTTTGATAGGCTAATTCGAGAGCCTCAAAACTGGATTCCTTTGCTTCTAACAAGACTTTGGCGGCAGTGACTCTCGCCGCAGATAGTAAAAGACTTTCTATCACCAAAGACCATAACTTATGATTATTTAATTGACCAGCAGCAATTAAAGCCGCCTTTCGTACTTCAATATTTGTATCGCTTAACAAAGGCAATAACCCAAAGTAAAAGTTGGAAATTCCAATTTGTCCGAGTACTTGGGCCATAAATTGTCGTTCCGACGCTTGAGATGAATGTTCTAATCCCACTAAAATACTACCGGCTCTTACTGCTCCCTCAAGACTACAATAACGAATCAGAGCTACAATAGCAGCTTGCCGAAGTAGCGGTTGCTCATCATTGAGATAGGGTTCAATCAGACTAATTGCTTCTAATCCCCCCGAAGCGGCCAAAGCGCAAATAAGACTAGCCTGTACTGACGGTATTTTTTCTATAGATAGTTGTTTTTTGAGAGGTTCAAAATAATCTTTTTTACCTAATTTTTCTATGGATTGATAAACTCCCTTCCGTACTTCAACATGATCATGATTAAGAAGAGCAAAGAGAATCTGGTTGTACTTTGGAAAATTAGCTTCTTCAAGTAATTTTAAACAATAAAGCACTTCTTCTGGGCGGTGACTTTTTAAGCTTTGTTCCAAAATTTGGAGATTTTCTCTATCATTGAGTTGTAGTTCGGTACCCACCAAATTTTTACGACTTAAGGCAGTTGCCAGCATTTTTTGATATTCTTTGATCATTGGAAAGCAGAGAATACCCAAAGCAAAAAGGATGACGACAAGGACAACGGACAATCCAATGGAAGTAAATTCAAAAATCTTGTTCAACAGCAATAAAAACATGCTCGTCAATATGCCCACCATTGGCCCAATAACCAATTCAATCATCGCCTGGACACGAACACGATGTTTAGGAGAAAGAGGATGATAGAGTGTATGGTAAGCCGGATAGACAACAGTATCTGCAAATACGCCCTCTAATTGCTTAGTTAACACAATAAGCAAAAATAAAATTCCAATATTGTTCAATATGTTACCGGTAATTATGATGGAAACTGCACAGATTAGCAACGTGATAGGTGAGGTAAGTAGTCCCCCAAGCATACCTACTCGCGTTATCCATTGTCCAGATATAAAAGCTCGAAAAAAAAGACTAAAAATACCATACACCGCCCAAAACTGCCCTAAAAAACTGGCAAGTTGTTCAGAATTTTGATAGAACTGGTTTAACTGAATATAAAATATATTATCTATAAAAACGTAGACACTGTAAGCATAAATCGCAAAAAATGCGAAAACAAAGACAATATATCGATTTTTAAATAGATAAAAAAAAGATTTGGTGTCGTACTTCGTATTATCATTTTTAGCATTTTTATCTGTAAATCTAAACCTAAAAACGTGACTCATATAGATAATATTGAGCAACGCAAGGACAAGTCCACCCAACGATAAAAAAAGTAAGTTTACGGTTCCCATAACTTGAACTAAGTATGGCATCAGAAAACCACCCACAATGAAAGTCAATATTTCCCCACTCCAAATTAAACCAAACAACCGTTTGCTTTGCCTTATCGTAAACAAACGATTAGCGACATTCCAATAAATGAGTTGGCTCAACATCAGTTCTACACCAAACCAAACCAATAGTAAAAAGTTAAGCCATTTCGTATTAGGTAGCCACCATAGTAACAAGATGAAACCACATAAAATGAGACAAAGGGCCAATAATGTCCGGATTTGGAGTTTGACATAAGAAATTCTTTTTTCAACATATAAATAGGTAATGCCGGCGATGGAAATCAGCAAAGATGAAAATAGATAGGCATAAGGTAAATTATTTGCGGAATAATTTTCTATGAATAACGAATTAGCAGCGGTTAGAGTAAATAGACGTGGCAATCCAAGAAATATAGCTTGAAGAAAGTAAAGGGCTACAAGGTGCCCTTCACCCGGTTTAATGTTAAAAATATTTAGAATTTTCGTCATCTTGTAATCTTTGCTTATATTAAATTCCATAGGTTTCACCTATGGCTATTTATGTTTCACCCCGTTGGGGTTAATTTTGCGTCATTTTAATGAATGACAATGAGGAATTAAATCTTTACCAAGAATTTTACCCATTTATCGTTATTTTCAAATATAGTGATCCTAAATGATTTGTAGATAAAACGTTACGGACAGGGTTGCAAACCCCGTCCAGCGATTCCACGAATCACTTGGAATCTTTATACACGCATTCTGCCCTTAATCATAGCGAAATAAAGTCTTTGGCGAAATTCTTCATTATCGGGCTGACGTTGAGTAAAATAATTTTGAAATAAATCAACGCTACATAATATTTTTAGACTTGGAAATTTTTCCGGACAAATCTTCCGTGCTTTATCTGGTTCCCACGCCGGCGCTCAAAATCGGTGGGCAAAAAAAAGACTTTGCCCACCCTACAAATAGTCTGAACATGATTACACGGATTGACAGATGCTCAGGATGATATTGATAAGTTAATCCTGTCCATCCGTGCCATCCGTGCCATCTTGTTCAGACAGAATATTTTTTACCGTGTGTTGAGCCAACGGAGCTACGGGCAAATTTTAATTGTTAGGGTAGATAAATTATTTTTTATTTTAAATTATTTAGCTTAAATATCAAATACTTCCAAATCTAAAGGTTTGGACTCCAAAGCTTAACTTAATGGCATTGTTACGTTTGCCTCCGTTGTTTCAGGCACGTTCCTTTGTAAATTTATTTCACGGGCCAGAAGATATGATTTGTTCACATTCTGAAAACAAGACATCTAAAATAGATGCTAAGGAATTATCATTAGTCATAGCGGTTTTTTGTGAAAAAGCGAATTTTTTAACGTGAGAGAATTTTTGTGTCACGAAATAGGTAGCCGCAACCATTGTTACACCAATCGAATGTTGAGATCAAATCTTTAGTGCAAAATAATTCGGACGGGGTTGCAAACGGGGGTGTTAAATCTGACGCGGTTTTGCTTCGTATTTTTTTTCACCCCACAGTTCCATAGGTTTCACCTATGGCTATTCATGTTTTACCCCTTCGGGGTTAGGAATTTTCAAAGATGTACCAACCAGGGGTTAAATGTGAATAGCCACCGATGAAATCGGTGGAACTTGAGCTGGTTTCTGCCCGTAATAATTTACAACTCATTTAGGATAGTCTATAATTGTCTTTGCTAAGGAATGTGCATGAAATAAAATCGGCAACTAAACCATTTAGAGGCAAGATGGTGGGCAACAAAAAGACGTTGCCCACCCTACATAAATACCTGAAAATTTATGCTTCAGTACTTAAAAAAAAAGCAACATTTTGGGCATCTTATGCAACCCCGACATTGAAAAAATATGAAAAAATTACCCATCGGTATTCAAACCTTTTCCGAAATTATCAAAGAAGGGTATCTGTATATTGATAAAACCCAACAGATTGCCGATTTCTTGCAAGCCGGCAAATACCTATTTCTTTCCCGCCCGCGCCGGTTCGGAAAATCTTTGCTGGTTTCGACGTTATCTGAAATCTTTTCCGGCAATAAAGCTCTTTTTCATGGATTGTATATTTATGATAAGATTGAATGGCAATCACATCCAGTCATTCACATTGATTTCTCTGCCATTGACTTTTTCACCGAAACGGAGCTACGTGAAGGACTCTTCGACTTATTAGATGGCATCAATGCGGATTATCAACTGGGGGTTGATAAACGCGGCTTTAAAGCTTATTTTAGAAAAATCATTCGGGCGTTATCTGAAAAAAACGGCAAAGTTGTTGTTTTGATTGATGAATATGATAAACCCATTGTCGATCATATTGATGATGTTGAAAAGGCTACCAAAAACCGTGAAGTTCTGCGGGACTTTTTCGGGGTTTTGAAATCTTGTGACGCTTTTCTGCGCTTTGTGTTTTTAACCGGTGTGTCTAAATTTTCGCGGGTGTCGATTTTTTCGGAATTAAATAATTTACGGGATATTACCTTCTCGAAACAATTTGCCACATTGCTAGGCTACACCCAAACCGAATTGGAAAGTTATTTTGATAAATATATTCAAAGTCTTTGTTTTGAGTTGGGCATGAAGAAGGCACACTTGCTGACTAAAATTAAGATTTGGTATAACGGCTATTCATGGAATGTCAAAGACAAATTGTATAATCCGTTTTCAATTCTCAATTTGTTTGCCGAACAACGATTTGATCAAAAAGAGCGCGTTTGATGTCACCCAGTTTGAAAACCAAACCGTCTCAAAGATTGTCTTTGATAGTTATAATATTGAAAACCTAAATGTTTTCGCGCTGTTGTTTCAAACTGGTTATTTAACCATAAGCGAAATTGATCAAAAAGCCAGAACGTTCCAATATGTTTTGAACTATCCCAATTTTGAAGTGAAAGAAGCTTTTATTACCTATCTGTTTGCAAGTTTTACCCAAAATGAATTAGGTAAAATCCAACCGGCTGCGGAAAATTTACGCGACTATTTACAAACGGAAAATCTCGAAGGCTTTATGAACATCATCCGCGCCTTATTTGCTAAAATTCCGTATCCGTTACACATTGAACAAGAGGCTTATTATCATTCTCTGTTTTATTATATGATATTGGTATTGATGGGGGTTGAAATTGATTTGGAGGTGTTGACTGACAAAGGACGAATTGATGGTGTGTTGGAATTTGAGGATAAAATTTATTTGATTGAATTCAAATATGCTAAAACTGGCAGCAATATGGCTCGTTTAACTAACAAAGCCCTCAAGCAAATCAAGACCAAAAATTATGGCGAACGCTTTTTGAATGATTCGCGCCCCCTAGTGTATCTTGGTGTCGGCTTTTTGGGGAAGAAAATTGGGTATAAAAAAGTGACCAATATCGAAGCTGGCATTAAATAGTCCTAAATTTAATAATAACTACAAGGATTGTATATAAGAAGGGATTTAGAATAAAAGAACTATAGTTTTTCAAAACTTTGACGCAAGCAAACCCAATTTTGGTAAACATCAAAAGGTTTGAGAAACCGATTTAAATCCATGAACCTATCCCACTATTAGTTTTTGATTTTAGAAATCCGATTTTTTAAAAAAATCGGATTTCTTGAACCTCGTTTTATTTAAAAAATAAAGCTATTTGTCAATCGGTTTTATTTATTATTCAAATAGTAGGATAGGTTCATGTAACCTTGAGGTAATGCTGTAGCTGGCAAAAATCCCTTTTTATAAAGGCACCCTTCATATTCCAGCAATGAACAGTTGTTTCGGGAATGGAACAAAGTGGATTTCCCGAAACCAATATCTGGCAATCGTTTCGGGAAATCCGTTTCACTCCATTCCCGAAACAACTGGCAACTACTTTTGAAGGGTGTCTTTATAAATCCCTTATTATATACAATCCTTGTAGTTACCCTTCAATAAGGGAATGCGCCCAAGGCTTTTTCTTGCCCACCATTTAAGCGATTGGTGGGCAGCTACATTATTAATTCGTTTATAATGAACAATACCTTCGCCAATGCCAAAATTTGTTGTTTCGGGAATGAGGTACGATTTCCCGAAACCTAAATAACGTAATAGTTTCGGGAAATCCGCTTCGCGCAATGAACGAAACAACTATCTAATTGGCGAAGGTATTGAATGAAAACTTGCAAAAAAGATATAACGCTGTAAAATATGCAAACGACCGATTTGAACACGGAGACGCTTTATTACTATGTTGATTTTACCCCATTACCCAATTCAGGCACAGATTTATGAAAGTGCTAATTCTCTCGTCTATCGTGCTATTGCTGATAAGGATAACCAACCAGTTATCCTCAAAATGCTAAAAGAAGACTACCCTACGCAAGAGGAACTCACGCGCTATCGGCAAGAGTATGATATCATCAAAAGCCTTAATCTTGATGGCGTGGTTAAAACTTATGGTATTGAAAAATATCAAAATACGCTCGTTATTATTTTGGAAGATTTTGGTGGTGAATCCTTAAAAGCGGTTTTTTGTAAAGAAGGGCAAAGGGAAATTTCGGTCTCAGATTTTATTGAGCTAGCGAGCCAAATCGCCGCTGCTTTGGGCCAAATTCACGCCGCCAATGTTATCCATAAGGACATCAATCCCGCTAATCTTGTCTTTCATCAAGCAGCCAACCAATTGAAAATCATCGACTTTGGCATAGCCAGTCGTTTACCGCGTGAAACACCAACCCTCAAAAATCCAAAACAATTAGAAGGGACATTGGCCTACATTTCGCCAGAGCAAACCGGGCGCATGAATCGCTTTTTAGATTACCGCACCGATTTGTACTCTTTGGGTGTGACTTTCTATGAACTGTTAACGGGGAAAGTACCGTTTGAGGCGGACAGTGCTTTGGAATTAGTCCATTGCCACATCGCTAAAACACCTACGCCGGTATGCGATGTCAAGCCCGAGGTGCCGCCAATTATCTCAGACATCGTTATGAAATTGATGTCGAAAAATGTCGATGATCGCTATCAATCGGCCTTTGGTGTCAAAGCTGATTTAGATTCGTGCAAACTTCAGTTTGCCAAAACGGCTCACATTGAATTTTTTCAGATAGCCCAAAACGATTTTTCTGGCCGCTTTCAAATTCCACAAAAACTTTATGGTCGTGAAAACGAAGTCAACACTTTATTGCAAGCCTTTGAGCGGGTAAGTCAAAGTGCCGGTGAAATGATGCTAGTGGCCGGCTATTCAGGTGTCGGTAAAACCGCTTTGGTGCGTGAAGTCCATAAACCAATGACTTCAAAGAACGGCTATTTTGCGGCCGGCAAATTTGACCAATCTCAGCGCAACATTCCGTATTCGGCCCTCAGTCAAGCGTTTAATGAGTTGTGTAATTATTTACTCACCGAAAGTGCCGAAGAACTCAACCGGTGGCGCGAGAAAATCCTAAATGCTGTTGGTAACAACGGCCAACTATTAATTGACGTGATTGGTCAATTAAAATTAGTAATAGGCCCCCAACCGGCCGTTGTCCAAGTAGGCCCCACCGAGGCGCAAAACCGTTTTAATCTGGTTTTTCAAAACTTTTTCCGGGCTATTTGCCAAAAAGAACATCCGCTGGTGTTGTTCATAGATGATTTGCAATGGGCCGATTTGGCTTCTTTGAATTTGTTAAAAACTTTGATGACTGATACGGATAGTCAGTATTTTTTAATCATCGGTGCCTATCGAGACAATGAAGTCGATGCCACTCATCCTTTGCTGATGATGTTGGAAGACTTGCAAAAATCCGCTACCACCGTCAACACCGTTCAGTTACAAAATTTGTTGGTTGATGATGTTCACACTTTGATTGTAGAAGCTTTAATGTCTGAACCGGCTTCTGTCCAAACGTTGAGTCACTTAGTCTATGAAAAGACTCAAGGCAATGCCTTTTTTACCCACGAATTTCTGAAGTCCTTGTATCACAAAAAATTATTGGGATTTGATCTCAAGGAACAAGAATGGCAATGGGAGGTTTCCAAAATTTCCACCCTTGGTATGACTGACAATGTAGTGGAATTAATGACGGACAAGATAGACGAGTTGTCTGCCGAAACACAGGAAACTTTGAAATTAGCCGCTTGTATTGGTAATCGGTTCGATTTGCAAACCTTATCCATCATCTATCAATACACCCAAGCTGACACCTTAGCTCATCTGTGGCAAGCTATAAAAGAAGGCTTGCTTGAACCGCTGGATGAAAATTATAAACAACGGCAACACTGGGAAAAAGGTGAGGATAACACGCATTTTAAATTCCAACATGATCGGGTGCAACAAGCCGCCTATTCCTTGATCTCCGATGCTGATAAATCAGTTCTTCATTTAAAAATTGGGCGGTTATTGTTAGCCAATCGTTCTAACAAAGCCGAAAAACTTTTTGAAATAGTCGATCATCTCAATCTGGGTATTTCACTTGTTAGTACTCAAGACGAGAAAAATGAAATTGCTCGACTCAATTTGTTGGCCGCACAGAAAGCGAAAGCAACCACCGCTTACGAAGCGTCCATCAAATATCTGAAGCTTGGGCGAAAAGACTTGGCAAAGGATAGTTGGGAAACTCAATATGAGTTAACCCTCAATCTCTATGTGGAAAGCGTGGAAACGGAATATTTAAATACCCATTTTGAACTCGCCAAAAAGCTGACTGAAATCGTTTTGCAACACGCTAAGACAGTGCGAGATCAAGTCAATGTGTATAAAATCAAAATTCAGCAGCATGATGCTCAAAATCAGAAGCAAGATGCGATAGACACCGGGCTTAAAGTTTTAGAACTGCTTGGAATCTCCTTGTCAGAATCACTTCCTCAAGATTTGACGGTTGAAGAGATTTATCACTTGCCAAAAATGACTGATGCCGTCAAACAGTCAGCTATGCTTATGATAATAATAATGCTAGCACCCGCTTTCCACGCCAATCCGACGTTGTTCCAGCGGCTAATATTTACAGCCATTCAGTTGAGCCTTACTTATGGGAATTCGCCCAAATCTGCTGTGGCTTACGCATGGTATGGTTCTCTACTTTGTAAAAAAGGAGAAAGCCTAGAAAAAGGCTATCAGTTTGGTCAATTGGCGTTAAACGTATTAGAACAGTTTGATGCCAGAGGATTAAAATGCAAAGTCGAACACTTATTCTATACTTTCATCATCCATTGGAAAGAACATGCCCGTCGTTCAATCGAACATGTGTCTCAAACCATTCAAACGGGTTTGGAAACCGGTGATATCGCTTATGCTTCTTATGCTGCCCTTGGCTATTGTTTTAATTTGGTTTTGACTGGAGAACCACTCGAATTGGTTCAGCAAAAACAACAAACCTATATTAGCCTCATTGCCAATCTCAAACAGGCATTCCAATTATATGGTAGTCATATTTGGGGACAGTTGGTACTTAATTTAAGCGGCAAGTCTCCGGAAAAATGTCGTTTAGTGGGTGAGCTTTTTGACGAAACCACAATGATGCCTATTTTGCAAGAGTCTAAGAATATGACTGGGCTCTTTTTTGCTTCTCTCGCCAAAAGTATGCTGGGTTATTGGTTTAAAGATTATGTGATGGCTGTTACCAACGCTTCTAAAGCAAACGAATATGGAGAGGTTCATGTGGGAATTTTACCGGTTTCCCAACCTCCCTTTTATCACGCGCTGATCTTACTGGCTTTGTATCCCAATGCTGAATCAAGCAAAAAGACGGCATATTTGGAAAAAGTTACTTTTTACCAACAAAAAATGAAAGTGTGGGCTGAGAGTGCGCCAATGAACTTTCAACACAAGTACAATTTGGTAGAAGCCGAAAAAGCGCGTGTTTTAGGGCAAAACTGGCAAGCTGCTGAATTATACGAAAAAGCGATTGCTGGTGCCAAGGAAAATGAATATCTCCATGAAGAAGCACTCGCTTACGAATTAGCCGCCGAATTTTATTTGGGGCGCGGCATGGACACGTTTGCCCAAACCTACCTGCGTGAAGCGCACTATTGCTATCAACAATGGGGGGCAATGGCGAAGGTGACAGATTTAGAAAACAGATATCCGCAACTTTTAGCCCTGAAACTCTCCCAACTGGAGCATATTAAGAACAGTGTTAACCAGATAACCGTTCTAAATTCACCTACTCGACGGATAACCAGTTCAAGCGTTTTGGATTTAGAGAGTGTGATGAAAGCCGCTCAAACGCTGTCTGGGGAAATTGTCTTAAGCAGTTTGCTAGAAAAAATGATGCAGATTGTGATTGAAAATGCTGGGGCTGATCGAGGCTGTTTGCTACTGCCTCAAGAGGATAAATGGTTTATCGAAGCCGAAGGCGAAGTAGACTGTGCTTCAATCACCGTATTGCAATCTCTCGCGATTGAAAACAGTGAACAAGTTTCTGCCAATCTGATTCACTATGTCGTTCGTACTAAAGAATATCTGGTTTTATCCAATGCCACCCAAGATGACCGTTTTAGTCAAGATCCTTATATTATCAAATACCATCCCCAATCGGTGTTAGGTATGCCACTGGTAAACCAAGGCCAACTGACCGCCATCTTGTATTTAGAAAATCGCGTTACTGAAGGGGCTTTCACATCGCAGAGGTTGCAGGTGTTGAATATGTTATCCTCGCAATTGGCGATTTCTATTGAAAACTCTTTGTTATACAATAATTTAGAGCAAAAAGTTACACAACGTACCCATGAACTGGCACAACGTACCGATGAACTGGAAGAAGAAGTGGTGGTGCGGAAACGCGCTGAGGAAGCGGCCAAAGTAGCGAGCCAAGCGAAGAGCGAGTTTCTCTCCAATATGAGCCATGAATTGCGGACTCCCCTCAATGGTATTTTGGGCTATGCCCAAATTCTTAAACGAGGGCGCAACCTTGATACCACCCAACTTAGTGGTTTAAATACAATCCACCAAAGCGGTAATCATCTATTGACTCTGATCAACGATATTCTTGATCTCTCTAAAATTGAGGCCCGCAAATTAGAGCTTTACCCCAGCGCGATTCATTTTCACAGCTTTATAGAGGGCATTACCGGCATTATCCGTATGCGAGCCGAACAGAAAGATGTTTATTTCACTTATGAAGCCGTAGGTGATTTACCGCCGGGTGTCAAAGCGGATGAAAAACGGTTGCGGCAAGTCTTAATCAACCTGTTGGGTAATGCGGTCAAATTCACCGATAAAGGCCGAGTGACGCTGAGAATCAAGAAAATCTCCCCCGCTTTAGAAATTGCCAGCCCGTCACAAAACAAGGGTGGTAGCGAAGAAGAAGGGTTTTTTCGCTTTGAAGTTGAAGATAGCGGTGTTGGCATGACACCGACGCAATTGAACAAGATATTCTTACCTTTTGAACAGGTCGGCGACACGCAGCGACGGATAGAAGGGACGGGCTTAGGTTTAGCCATTAGCCGGCAATTGGTCGAAATCATGGGCAGCGAAATAAACGTTGAAAGCGAAGTTGGAAAAGGCAGTACTTTTGGGTTCGAGATCGCATTGCCGCTGGTTGATATTAAAACGCAAGAAGGCTCAGAAAGCACACAAAGCATCAGCGGTTATAAGGGAGAACGGCGCAAGATTCTGGTGGTGGATGATAAACCGGAAAATCGAGTTATCCTCGTTAACATGCTTGAGTGGCTCGGGTTTGAGATGCTTGAGGCCGGCGATGGTAAAGAAGCGATATCGAAAGCCCAAGAAGTGAGGCCGGCTGTCATCTTGATGGATCTGGTGATGCCCATTATGACCGGCTTTGAAGCGGTACAAAGGCTACGGAAAATGCCAGAATTTCAGGAGACACTGATTATTGCAACCTCCGCGAGTGTCTTTGAGGCGGATCAAGAAAAAAGCCGGGTCATTGGGTGCAATGTCTTTCTGCCCAAGCCGGTAGAAGAAGACAAGTTATTTAACATACTGGTCAATCGCCTTAAATTGGAATGGGTTTATGAAACGGTTGCTCAACCGCATGACACTTATGTTCCAGAATCAGCACCCTTTGTCCCACCACCCCTAGCAAAATTAGAAGCCTTATATGAGTTAGCGATGCTAGGCAGTATGCGAGACATTCGGGAACAGACTCAGGAACTGGAGGCATTAGATGAAAAATACCGGCCCTTTAGCCGCAAACTGCAAGAATTAGCACAAACCTTTGATGACGAAAAAATCTTGGCTTTGATTGAATCTTTAATGGAGGGAAATGAATGATGGCCGTTACAGCAACCCCAACTATCGCTACAATTTTCAATGGGTATATTGTCCTCATTATTGACGACAATCCCACCAATTTAGGGGTAGTTGTCGACTATCTGGAAGAATCGGGTTTGAAAATCATTACGGCTAAAAATGGCGAAATGGGGATCAAACGGGCCCACTTTGCTAAGCCTGACATTATTTTATTAGATGTCATGATGCCGGGCATAAACGGTTTTGAAACTTGCCGTCGGTTAAAAGCGGATGAAACAACCACAGATATTCCGGTGATTTTTATGACTGCTTTGGATAATACCGAAGATAAAGTGAAAGGCTTTGAAATGGGTGGTATCGACTACGTTACCAAGCCCATACAACATGAAGAAGTATTAGCACGTCTCACCACCCATCTCAGCATTCGAGATTTGAACAAAAGTTTGAATGCCAAAATAGAAGAATTGACCCAAACTCATAAAGAACTGACAAAAAATGTAGCGGATTTAAAACAAACCCGTCAAGAACTCGTGCAAAGCGAAAAAATGGCTTCCCTTGGACGCTTGGTGGCGGGGTTTGCTCATGAACTGAATACGCCGCTGGGTGTTGCTGTAGGTAGTGCATCCGTATTGCAAATAGAAGCTAAAAAAATAAATTACTTAATGGCACAAGAAGAAGTGGATGTGGATGAATTGCTTTCTGCCATAAACAGTATTGATGAAGGGGCCAATCTGACTTTATCCAATATAGAACGCGCTGCTCATTTGGTCACTAGCTTTAAACGCACAGCGGTTGATCAAACTTCTGATGAAGTGAGATCATTTCATGTCCATGAAGTGATTAACGACACGATTACTACTTTGCATAATCGCTTCAAAAATACTCACATTGAAATTCAAGTGGATTGCCCCAATGATTTCAAAGCAGTGAGTCTGCCAGGCGCATTGGAACAAATTCTCACCAATTTGCTAATGAACAGCCTGATACACGGTTTTGATGAAGGGCAAAATGCCGGTAGCATCAACCTCAACGTGCAACTTGATGGCGATCATTTGCACTTAGAATACTCCGATACCGGCAAAGGCATTGCCCCAGAAAACTTGGCCAAAATTTTTGAGCCGTTTTTTACCACCCACCGTGCTCATGGCGGTAGCGGATTGGGGATGTATATTTGTTATAACCTTGTTACCCAATTGCAAGGTACCATCACTGCCGAAAGTACCATTGGCAAAGGAGTTGTGTTTCAGATTGATTATCCAATTGCTTTGACAATTGATGATTGATAACTGAAATAATGTTCGAGATTCAGGAGTGCGCCCGTGCAAGGTACGCCTTGCACTCAGGAGAGATTAAGTTAAATAATTTGACTTAAAATTTGGGAAATTTCTGATTGTAACGGATTTTGGGGTCACAAGGAATTACGGTGGGTTTCATCGTCAACAAGGGTTGACACATAGGTCAACCCCTACATAATTTGATGTTTGTAGGGGCGAACCTATGTGTTCGCCCCAAAATCCGTTACAATCAGGGAAATTTAAATGCAAAATGTGAATAGGTAAAAAAGGAGAATTTTGATGAGTAAGCTAAAAATATTTGCTGGCAATTGTATCTTTGCCTCTACCCTTTGTGGGTTAACCACCGTAGTAGTTGCTGATAATCATTCTTTTGATGTTGAAAACAACACAATAGCGAAAGTGCATTATCAGCCGGTTATACCAGATGCGCCTTTGCGAAGAAGAGAGGCTGGTTTAGTTGATGAAGGAAGTGGCAGTGTCTCGCGTGGTGTCAGTCGAGGCGTGTCGCGTGGTGTCAGCCGTGGCGTGTCTCGCGGTGTCAGTCGAGGCGTATCGCGTGGAGTAAGCCGTGGTGTATCTCGCGGTGTCAGTCGAGGCGTATCGCGTGGAGTGAGTCGTGGGGTGTCTCGCGGTGTCAGTCGAGGCGTATCGCGTGGAGTGAGTCGTGGGGTGTCTCGCGGTGTCAGTCGAGGCGTATCGCGTGGAGTGAGTCGTGGTGTGTCTCGCGGTGTCAGTCGAGGCGTATCGCGTGGAGTGAGCCGTGGGGTGTCTCGTGGTGTCAGTCGAGGCGTATCGCGTGGAGTGAGTCGTGGGGTGTCTCGCGGTGTCAGTCGAGGCGTATCGCGTGGAGTGAGTCGTGGGGTGTCTCGCGGTGTCAGTCGAGGCGTATCGCGTGGGGTGAGTCGTGGGGCATCCGATATTGCTGAACATGACAATGTAGCGGTGCCGGAAACACAACCTTTGCCTTTGCCAAAGCTTATAGCCCCTCTCGTACCACAGCACACTGGCTTTACGGTAACAAAGCAACCCACTCTCTATTGGTATATGTCTGAACCGTGGGATGGTAATATCGAATTTACCTTAAATGAAGTTGGCGCAATTGAACCGATTTTGGAGTTGAACATCGGGCTGCCAATTAACCGTGATGTACATGAGGCTGGTATGCACCATTTACAATTGGCAGATTATGATATTCATCTAAAGCCAGCGCAAGAATATGAATGGTTTGTTGCCATTGTCCCGGATCCGGAACAGCGTTCTGGTGATTTGCTTGCCAGCGGCACCATTCGCTATATGGAACCCACGGCAAAACTGACTAAACGCTTGAGCCAAACACCGCCAGAACAATGGTATAAAGTTTATGCTGATGAAGGAATTTGGTATGAAGCCATTGCAAATCTTTGTGAACAAATTGAGAAGCAACCTAAAAACAAAGAGTTGCTCATGGTACGGGCAGATTTGAGTAGACAAGTGGCAATGCCTAAAGTGGCACATTATGATGAGGCAGTTCCATAGGTTTCTATGGCTATTCATGTTTTACCCCTTCGGGGTTAGAAATTTCCGAAGATGATCAAACCCCTTCGGTGTAAAATGTGAATAGCCACCGATTCCATCTGTGGAACATAACACGGGCTCCAAATTATTGGTCATTTTTTGACAGATTTAACATCCTAGGTTTGGCCCCAAAAGTTATTTACCATGCCTCACGCGGAGCCATTCTATGTTCATAAATTGCCAACAATGCCGGCACCGCCAATAACACTAAAACGGTAGAAAACATTAAGCCAAACGCAATCGAAGTTGCCATTGGAATCAAAAATTGGGCTGCCAAAGCAGTTTCAAACAGGAGTGGTGTTAAGCCAAAAATTGTCGTCAATGATGTTAATAACACTGCCCGTAACCGTTGACAAGATGCTTCAACTAATGCTTGTCGTATGGGCACACCATCTTCGCGCAGATCGCGGTAAAATGTTACTAAGACAATGGAATCGTTGACCACGATACCAGATAAGCCAAAAAAACCAAATAGCGACAAAAGGGTCAAATCAAGTTCCATAACCCAATGGCCAAAAATAGCCCCAACTAAGCCAAACGGTATTATACTCATTACTACCAAAGGCCAACCATAGGAGGCAAATTGCCAAGCGAGTATCAGATACATTAACACAAGGGCAAACAACATGCCCCGTTTCATATCGCCCAAAGTTTCTGCTTGCTCGGCAGCGCGTCCTTCCAAAGAATATTCTACCCCATAACGAGCACTCAATTCTGGTAAAAATTCGCTGGTTAGATTAGCCAATATTTTGTTGCTGTTATTAACCACTTTATCTACATCCGCTGATACTTGGGTTGCCAACAAACCTTCAGAATGGCGTATAGCTTCAAAACCACGCCGGGTTGTCACGGTTACCGCCGTTGAAAATGGTACTCTTGCGCCACTGGGTAATTGCAACATAAATTTGTCCAAACTGGCTAAACGATAACGCTCGTTGTCCGGCAACATTACCCGCACTTCAATTTCATCATCACCCTCTTGGAAAATTTGTGTCAAGTGGCCATCAAACGCTGCCCGTAATTGCTTCCCCACCGATTCGACGGTTAACCCCAGTGCCATACCATGTGCAGTCAACGAATATATCCATTGTTCACGACCATACGGCATATCATCCTCAATTCCACTAACCCCCGGAAAAGTTTCCAACACATTTTTCAATTCGAGAGCAGCGGCTTTTACCTTCTCGGCATCATTACCATTAAGACGAATATCAATATCTCGTCCCGGAGGGCCACCTCTAGGCTCCACAATAATAAGACTTTCCAAGCCAGCTTGCCGGTGAACTTTAGCTTGCCATGCTTTAATAAACTGTTTATTACGCACCGTGCGACTATCTGGCGTAATCAGCTCAACCATCACCCAACCAAACTGATCACCACGGCGTGTCGTACCATCCCCAGCTGTCGCACTACCATGCCGTAACACTGCCACCTTAACTAGATTGCCACCCAATTCTTTATTGGTAGCATATAAAGTTTCCTCTAAATGTTCTAAAAAAACATCAACTCGTTCCGGCGGGGTACCGGCTACAAAATTGGCATTTGCATTAATAATTATACCTTCGGGCGATGGAAAAAAAGTAAAATTCAGCTGTCCCCCAACTAACAAACCTATTGCCAAAACCATAGCAGCTACCATCGTCGCCAAAACACTCCAACGGAAAGAAATGATAATGGTGACAATGGCACGAAAAAAGGAATCGCGGAAATAATTAAAAACCCGTTCAAATATCTGGCGGATTCGATTGGGCTTCTCATGGTGAAGTTTGTGAAAACTATGGCGTAAATGACCGGGTAAGACTAAAAAACATTCTATTAATGAAGCTACTAACACGCAAACCATAACCATTGGGATAGCAAACAGAATATTTCCCATGATGCCACCAATGAGCATGAGCGGTAAAAAAGCCGAAATAGTTGTCAATGAAGAAGCGGTAACCGGAGCCAACATTCTTTGGGCACCACCTTCAGCAGCTAACAGTGGTTGTTCCCCAATCTGAAAATGAGCAAAACTATCTTCACCGACGATAATCGCATCATCAACCACCACGCCCAACGCCATAATCATGGCAAACAAACTAACCATATTAATACTACCACCACCCATGTATAATACTGCCAACATGCCCATCAATGATATGGGAATGCCGGCGGCAACCCAAAAAGCTACTCGCCCATTAAGAAATATAAATAAGACGGCTACCACTAAAAATAAGCCACCGATCCCATTTCTTAATAACAAGGAAATGCGCTGATCAATCAATTCCCACATTTGGTAATAAACATGCAATTTTACGCCGAGTGGTAATTTATGAGTGTCTTCCTCCAACCACTTTTGTAATACCTTTGCCATTTTTAAGGCATTATGTTCTTCCGCCCGTTGCAATACTAGTTCAACCGCCGGTTGCCCTTGGTAAGTAATGCGAACTTGACCATTTTTAGAACGACGCTCAATGGTGGCAACATCCTCAATTTTAAGATAACGTCCGGATTGGTCCGTAATTAATGGTAATTGTGCAAAGGTCAATTCATCGCGGCGTTGTTCAAGACTCCGCAATTGGCGGGCAATATCATAACGCCCGATAGCACCGGCCGGAATATCCCGACTAAAATTAGTTATTTTATCAGCGACTTGGGGGATAGTTAAGCCCAATTCTTCCAATTTAGCGGTGGGAATTTGGATGGCAATTTCTTCTTCGGGTAAACCATTGATCTGAATTTTACCAATGCCACGTTCTAATAATTCACGTTCCATGCTTTGTGCTAACGAACGTAATTCGTTGATATCCGAAGGCCCAGTAATAAGTAAACGGGCAATATCTTCATAGCGGACAACTCGACTAATTTCTGGCTTTTCAGCGGTACTAGGTAGATTACGCAACAACGCCACTTTTTCTTTGACTTGATCGAGTGCCCAACCCATGTCAGTCCTCTCTTCATATTCCAACACAATTACTGCCAACCCATTGGTTGAGGTTGAATCCATTTTGTTTACCCGATCAAGGTTGCGTAATTCCTGTTCAATGGGACGAGTGATAGAGACTTCTACATCCTCCGCTGCTGCTCCCGTCCACACGACTGTTATGGTGATAAAATCCAACGCAAAATTGGGAAGAAATTGGGTATTGAGTTTACTTAGAGCCCATACTCCAGCCATGAGCATTATCAACATTAAAAGGTTAGCTGCAACTTTATGTTGGGCAATGATACCGATTAGATTTTGTTGGTGTTTAAATGATTGGTGCAAGTTAATTGTGAATTATGAATGGTGAATGATTAATTAAGAACTACAAAGATTATATATAATAAAGGAGTTCTAAATAAATGATTATTGCTTTAAAGAAGGCATCCTTCAAAAGTAGTTGACAGTTGTTTCGGGAATGGAACTTCGTTGCTTTCCCGAAACGAAAGCCAAATGTGGGTTTCGGGAAATCCGCTCCGCTCCATTCCCGAAACAAATGTTCACTACTTTTATAGGGATATGAAGGGTGCCTTAAAGAAATCCGATTTTTTCAAAAAATCGGATTTCTGGCGGAGTTGACAGTTGTTTCGGGAATGGAACTTCGTTGCTTTCCCGAAACGAAAGCCAAAAATTAAGAACTACAAAGATTGTATAATATAACAAAGGATTTATAAATGATTGTTGCTTTAAAGAAATCCGATTTTTTGAAAAAATCGGATTTCTGGCGGAGTTAAAGCAAATTGTGCCCGGGCTGAATTCTCATCGTTATACGATAAGTGTCGTTGACATTCGTAAGTCGTTGATTTTATTGTTCCCACGCCGGCGTGCTCATCGTTATACATAAGTCAAAATGATAGAAATTAAATTAGGTTACAGGTATAAACCTACAATTAAGTAGGGCATTATGCCACGAAGTAGTTTAAATTTTCCGCTGGTGAAAAAAAACTTGACAGAAATTTTGAAGGAGCTACTATTGCCTTTCGCAAGTCGAATGGTTTACTTAATTGATTGGCTCTGATAGTTTTTCTTAATTAGGTTATAAACCTAAACTAGGTAGGGTATTATGCCACGATGTAGTTTAAACTTAAAGGTTTGCGGAAACTTACCAGACAAAGAGTAGGTTTATTTTATTGTCCCAACCGCCAAACCCCGTTCCGGGATTGTAGGGGCGAACCTGCGTGTTCGCCCTAGCTGTGCAAAGTTGGGAACGAGAAATATATTGCCATTGTTGCTAAGTAAGCTTTTTCACAAGAGGAGAAAATTATGGATTCACAACCAGACGCAATGATTCGCAAACAAGATGTTTACCGTATTCGACTTAAACCCTTTGTCGAACGAAAGATAGCTAGTAATAAGATTTATCTTGATAAATTCAATCAAGATGGATGGATTGAATACCTTACCACAACAATGAGCGGAATTCCTCTTGAACAATTCATCATCATTGCAGATGATGATCTCAAAGGACGCATCGGCAGATTGATGTCGCTTCAATTGGTAGCCGGCATGTTAAATGATTTTGCACCCAAACAAATGAAAATTTTTGACGAATGTATGATAAGGAGATAATTCATTGTGGATTACTTACCAGATACTAACATCATCACAGCTTGGCTCAAACGAGATGAAAACGTTTTAAAAAAAACCGAAGTAGTGAGTAGTAGTGGAGACAAAATCCTAATTAGCACAATCAGTTATTATGAGACTAAACGCGGACTGTTAGCGACTAAAGCAACCACTAAAATGGCACGCTTCGAGGCAATTCTTCAAGACTATGAAATGATAGGCATAGATAGTGATAAAGTGCTAGATAAAGCCTCGGAAATATATGCTCATTTGAAGCAGTGTGGTAAATTGTTACCCGATGCTGATATTTTCATTGCCGCCATTGCTTTGGTATATAATCTCACGCTGGTAACCAATGATAGTCATTTTGATCGTATTGAAGGGTTACAGCTTGAAAATTGGTTAAAATATCCGGTTAATCCTTAAATATTGTGAATCCGGATTTAGACAATTTAAACTGGATGACGGCTTATACTTGATTTACTCTACGCGCTCTGAGTGGTTTCCACAACTCAATGCTGGTATACTTAACGCTGGCATCGCGCTCATCGTTGTAAGTCAAAATGATAGAAATTAAATTAGGTTACAGGTATAAACTTACAATTCAGTAGGGTATTATGCCACGATGTAGTTTAAATTTTCCGCTTGTTAGAAAAAAACTTGACAGAAATTTTGAAGGGGGTACAATTGCCTTTCGCAAGTCGAATACTTAATTAATTAGGCTCTGATAGTTTTTATTAATTAGGTTAGAAACCTAAACTAGGTTGGGTATTATGCCACGATGTAGTTTAAACTTAAAGGTTTGCGGAAACTTACCAGACAAAGAGTAGGTTTATTTTATTGTCCCAATCGCCAAACCCCGTTCCGGGATTGTAGGGGCGAACCTGCGTGTTCGCCCTAAGTTATGTGCCAAGTTAACGCGCATTTATTAATTGAAATGGAGGTTATTAATGTTTAGAAATTGGCGTTGGTTATTGTTGGTGTTGTTGTTGGTTAGTTTTGGTAAGGTGGCTTGTTTTGAAAATCCAATCAAATTTACCCACAAAATTGACCCTGAAACTATTGGGTCAATTTCTGATCGATTTGGGGAAACATGGGCTAAAATTAAAACGGATGTTGATGAACTGGCTAGGAAGAATATTCTTCGGGTTGAAGAATCGGCTCAGCGTCTCCGAGAAAATGCTAAACGAGATATTTTGGAGATTGAAGCACAGTTGAATAAAGACATTAATACTCTTGTTGATAGAATTGATGAAAAATCTCGTTCTGCGGCACGGGAATTTTTCCAACAAGTTAACAAAGCGCGGGCTGAGGCTTTGGTTGATGTACGTTATTCTATTGGTTTCATTGATGAAAGATTGGAAGACAGAATCAGCCAAGTAGCTTTGGAATTGATGAAAATGTTGACCAAATTGGATGAAACTGCTGATAAGTTTAGGCCAGAGAAATTGCGTAGTGAGATTATTGAGCCTGCGTTTGCTGAATTGGATAAGCTAACGATGGATATTGCACAACATATTGATAGGTTAGTTGATAAAATCGGTTGTAAAGTTGGTGGGACTGTGACTAGTGTGGAAGAATCTTTAGGACGTGTTGTTGAACGATTGCCTTTTAGTAAATCAAAGAGACGACCTTGTCAATATTGTAAGGGTTTTTGGTCATGGTTTTATAAAGATGAACAAGACTGTTCATGTTGTCAAAAAGAAAGATTGTTGAATAAAAACAATAATCCTCTTACAACAACGAACATAAAGTTATTTCGTTATAATGTATGTATGTTGAAAAGTGAGTTAGATAGTAGGTTAAACGATAACACACTTGAAGTTCAATACGCTGTAGATACTTATGCTACTGTTCAAGAATGGGCAATGGATGTATATTGCAAAAGCGATCTTTCTATGGCTACGGCAATTCAGGATGTTATGAAGAGAGAGGCCGCACAAGCGCATGAGCATTATTTGTTTTGGTCTAAATTTAATAAGGGGAACTAATTGTAATGTGGCGAACTTTAGTGTTTTTATTGGTATTTTCACCGGGTGCTTTTGCAAATCCGGCGGTTGAAGATCTTAAAGCCGGATTTGAGGAAGCTTTGAATAAGGTTAAGGTTTTGCAGGCCGAGATTCTGAAAAAGCACATTGAGATTCAACAGAAACAAGCGGATTTGGAAGCTACCATACAAACGGTGGAAAACTTGAAGTTGCGTTTGGATGGTGTTGAAAGTGGTGTTAATGAGAAGGTTAAAAAAGTTGAGCAAAGGGCTAACCAAACAAACACTAAGACTGCTCAAGTAGACTCTAAAGCTAATGCGGCTCAAGATACCGCCGATGACGCTAGAAATCGTGCTAACAAAGCACAAAAAACAGCGAATACCGCAATTTCTGAGGCAAAAGCTGCTCAAAAAACTGCTAATAAGGCTTTGATTAGAACAATTGCATACGCCACCGGTAACGGTCCAGGTGACGAAACGGATGTTGGTCAAATTAAGAGCCGTGTTTTACGTTTTACTAAAACAGAAACAAATACCAAAATTCGCATAAGTTACACTGATTGTTTACGTACAAAAGGAACAAATAAGGTTTGTCGTTGGGAAATTCGTGTTAATGGTAGTTCTTGTCCTAAACAAAAGCTGAATTATATAGATTATGCTTCAATAAGGCAAGATACTCACACTAGTCGTATGGTTGTAGGTTATTGCTCAGGTATTCCAGCGGGTTCACATACGATAGGAATTTGGGTGGACAATTACAATACACCTGGTTCAGACTGTTATACAGGTTGGAATCTATCCACTTGGGTTATAGAGGCAGAAGAAGTCAATTAAAGACGGCGATACCTCGTTCCCATGCTCCAGTGCTCAAGGTGGATAAGCCATCGTCCATCTTATTTACTAAAAAACATAATTGGTAGTCCTGCAATGTGAGTGATATGTTTTTAGGAGTCCAAACTTTAGTTTGGGTGGCCCAAACTAAAGTTTGGACTCCATCACTCACATTACACCACTACCACATAATTAAAGGAGAACTAACTAATGTGGCGAATTTTAGTGTTTTTATTGGTATTTTCACCGGGTGCTTTTGCAAATCCGGCGATTGAAGTTCTTAAAGCCGGATTTGAGGAAGCTTTGAATAAGGTTAAGGTTTTGCAGGCCGAGATTCTGGCGAAGCACGTTGAGATTCAACAGAAACAAGCGGATTTGGAAGCCACCATACAAACGGTGGAAAACTTGAAGTTGCGTTTGGATGGTGTTGAAAGTGATGTTAATGAGAATGTAAAAAAAGTTGAGCAAAGAGCTAATCAACATACAAACACTAAGACTGCTCAAGTAGACTCTAAAGCTAATGCGGCTCAAAATACCGCCGATGACGCTAGAAATCGTGCTAACAAAGCACAAAAAACAGCGAATACCGCAATTTCTAAGGCAAATGCTGCTCAAAACACTGCTAATAAGGCTTTGATTAGAACAATGGCATACGCCACAGGTAAAGCTAAATTGGATATTAATGGAACAACAAAAACCAAAAAACTCCAATTAGGAGAAAAATGGCTTTTATCCGGAGACGGAGATACTGCAGGCTATAATGATGATTGGCTTAGGTTAATGGGTATTACTGGAACAAATTACCATGGTGGTTTTGCTGCTGGAAGACTTTGGACAAGAGAAGGTTCCGTTCAAAGTTCTGATGTTAAGTTAAAACTAGAAATTGAAACGCTTGACAATACTTTGGATAAATTACTTTCATTGCGTGGTGTAAGTTTTAAATGGAAAAATTCTGAACAAAAATCTCACCAGATAGGTGTTATTGCTCAAGAAATTGAGAAGGTTTTTCCTGAAATTGTAGAAATGGGGCCGGATAATATGAAAGGAGTTAATTATTCTGGATTAATTCCTATTCTCATAGAAGCCATCAAAGAACAGCAACAACAAATTGAAGAGTTAAAAGGCATTAAGCCTTAACATTTTGTCATAATCAGTAAATAGGGTGGATAAGGCATAAGCCATCGTTCACCTTATTTACTAAACATAATTAAGGAGAACTAACTAATGTGGCGAATTTTAGTGTTTTTATTGGTATTTTCACCGGGTGCTTTTGCAAATCCGGCGATTGAAGTTCTTAAAGCCGGATTTGAGGAAGCTTTGAATAAGGTTAAGGTTTTGCAAGCCGATATTCAACAGAAACAAGCGGATTTAGAAGCTACCATGCAAACGGTGGAAAGATTGAAGTTGCGTTTGGAGAAT
>Ga0233403_10000223_pt1 | contig 26742 bp, 15 predicted proteins | sample Na_oxic_1_MG_FD_179866 | JGI IMG/M metagenome (GOLD analysis project Ga0233403, IMG submission 179866) | Seawater microbial communities from Saanich Inlet, British Columbia, Canada - Na_oxic_1_MG | ecosystem: Environmental > Aquatic > Marine > Inlet | place: Canada: British Columbia | collected...
GGGAGTCGTTGCCTCAATGCCATTAAGTTAAGGATTTTAATTGGGGTAACCACAAGGGATTACCCCTACAAATCATGATCTTATGTAGGGGCAATCCTTTATGGTTGCCCTTAACTTAATGGCATTGAGTCGTTGCCTGAGCGGTTGGTGAGCTTGTCGAACCATGTCGAAGGCAACCACTCCTTCGACAAGCTCAGGCAGTGGTATAATTTTTCTTAGAAATCACCTAAAGTTGTATTTTAGCTTCAAGCAACTAAACTTAAATTATAGGATTTACGCACTTTCTCTAACAAACAAATAGTATTTCTTAAAGAAATACTATTTGTTTTATTTAGGGCAGGTTTGGACATTTTGAGTGCGTCTTTATATCGTTTGAGGTTAAATAAAAGAGGCCCTCTCATGCGTGAACAAAGAAAATCTATTAGATATTTTAATCATCTTCCCATTGAAGTTTGGGCAAAGGATTCTGAAAAGGGTACAGAAAAGGATTGTGAACATCATATTGATTTATTAGATAATGTCAGCGCAAAAGGCATGGCATTTGAATCAGATATTTCTTGGGAACAAGACACAACTCTTGTCATTCGCGTACTCGAACCGCCTATCGAATGTGTTGGTAAAGTAGCTTGGTGTCGTCGACATGGAAAGAATTTTCAAGTTGGCGTAGAATTAATAGAAGAAAATACGATGGATAATAACGAATTAGAAAATTTGCGCCAAACAGAAATCATATTTGAAATACTTGAGAGTTGTGGTGAAGGACCAGAATTATAATCAGTTATTTAAGGTTTAACGGGACGAATAGTTTGATGTTCATGCGCTAAAATAACTGCAACGATTTCCAAAGAGTCTTCGTCATCGTTTTGATTTTCTAAACGTACACGCACGGCATGAGGTAATCCTTGCAGTTCTTTAGCAGACCATTCCTCAATCCATTTAGTATCTTCTTCCATTTTTTCATCCACATACAAATATTCAAACGACGCTTTATAGCCTTCAAGGGCCGTTATAGCTGTAGCATGTTCTTCCAATCTTTCAGTTGGATCACTCGCATAAGCAGGTACAATACGAATATCTACCCCGGTTTCTTTTTTATTGGGTAACAATTGCCATGCTGTTAAGCCTGGTTGTCGCCCCGGTGAGACCGTTGAGACCCATACCATTTTATCTTCTTCCCCCTCAAAGAAAATATATTTTTTGTTTTCATCAGTATCGAGGTAAGTATGGGGAAAGGCTCCCGCAATGGCACGTTCAATCTGTAATAATACCAAGACTTTATCAATACTATCATCAAGTACATTGCTAGAACGTGTCCAATCTTTTAGGACCATACTCATTCCGCCAGCCAACACTAACATAACCAGCGATGACAGGCTCAAAGCAATCAATAACTCTAGCAAAGTAAAGCCATTTTTTTTAGCTATTTGAAATAACAAAATTTTATTCTCTTAATAATCTGAATAGGAGTTCAAAATTTATTTTAGAACGATACTAAAATAATTTTTGGACTCCAAAATCTACTGCGCTGTATCTAATAAAACTAAACGTACTGCTTTTAATTCAAGTCCCTTTTCATCATCATATAACCGATAAGGTTCTAACGCTAATCGCATTGGTTGTGTTTGACGTTCTGGTTTTTCAATCGGTTCATCAGTATTTAATTCGACATTTTTTTTATATCGTTCCGGTAATTCTGGATAATCGGGTTCTTTTAGCACTTGAGCCGAATTGATTGCTGAGCGTAAAAAAACGGTACGTTCAATATCATCCAAGGCTTTAAACGCTAAACGTTTACTGCTCGCTAATAAACTAAATACGTTCCCCAAAACCATGCCCACTATTGCCAGTGCAACAAGCACTTCAAGTAAAGTAAATCCGGTTTGTTTTTGTTTTGCCCTCCCCCTAACCCCCTCCCATGTTTCGACATGGTTCGACAGGCTCACCAACCGCTCACCAACCGGGGAGGAGGAAAGCCCTTTGGAGTTTAGGAATCCAAAATTTATTTTAGCTTGAGTATGATTTTTTGTATTCATATTATTTTAAAAATATCTGAGAATTATCTAATTCATCATTCATCATTCATCATTCGCTAATCATCTTCTTTCTGTTCAAACTCAAAAATATCTGAGGTGACTTTGCCGGTAATAGGATTAACATTGATTTTGGCTTTAAATTTTTCTTTGTAAGTTAAAATAAGTTCTCCACCACTACTCCCTCCTTCGGGATAAAAAGTGACTTTATAACTTTTTTCTGTTTGATTTTCATCATCATCATCAAATTCACTCACTTTATCCTGATTACTAGAATTTTCACCCCATTGCAAAGTGACATCGCGGCTTTTCCAATACCCAGGCTCTAATTTTGAACGAATTCTCTTCTTCGTCGTTTCTTCCGTTTTACCTTGAGAAAGTTGGACAACTTTTGGCTTACCTTCCACAATCGCAGAACGACGCGCATATCTGAATAATGCCAAGACTTCACGCACTTGCGCTTGTAGAATAGCACTTTCACCACCGCCAAGACGCGGAATAACAATAGCAGCCCCCATAGCCATAATACTGATGACAATCAATAATTCTAGCAAAGAAAAGCCGGTTGAACGGTTATAATTTTGGAGAGCCATTTTTTTTCATATAATAAAATGAATTATGGATAAAAATCCCAAAGCTAAAGCTTTGGACTCCAAATGCCGGTGGAACCCAAAGCTTTAGCTTTGAAATTAATTATTCCCAATTACCAATATCAGCACCATCACCCTCGCCACCTTCAGTACCATCTGAGGCGTAAGAGTAAAGATCGTAATCACGTCCATTACGCCCCGGTCTTCTATATTGAAAAACGTTACCCCAAGGGTCCTTTAGTTGGCTTGGTTTCAAATACGGACCATTCCACGCTTTGCTATTTGACCGGTTTTCAACCAATTCTTCTAAGCTGCTCGGATATTTACGCATGTCTAATAGATATTGACCAATGATTGAGTCCATATTAGCAATTTGTGTGGCAGCCGCATCTCGTTGGGCCCCAAAAAGTTGTTTATAAAGGCCCGGTACAACCACTGCCGCTAACATTCCAAGAATCGCCATCACAATCAATAACTCCATCAAGGTAAAACCCTGTTGCTTTCGATGCTTTTTATGTGACATATAAATAATACTCCTCAAATTAGAAATTTCATTGCTTTAGTATATAGATATCTTAAAAGAATTTGTAAACAGTTATTAAACAAATGCTCGTACTCTGTCAAAACTTATTTTAGGGGATTTTGATTTTTTGGAACAGAAGGGAAGCGACACTAAACTTTACAAATCATTTAAGATGTCTATAAATTGTTTATTATCTTAGTACATTAAATTAAAATTTAAAATTAACATTTTTTAATTTTTCAGCAAACTTGATTTACTTTAATTTAATCTTATCTACCTAAAATCACCATAAACACCCACAATTTTTATACCAATTTTTTTTGAAATTGACCGGTTTCCAAAATTATAGTTATTCCGATAAATTTTGATTGACTCAAAAATGCTATTTCTTCAAGAAATAGTATTTTTTGCCTGAATTGCCAAAATAAATTTTGGACTCCCAAATTGAATTTCATACTTACAAAGGAGAGAAATAATGAAAGCAAATGTCGGTACAGCTGACAGAATTGTTCGCATCATAGTCGGTTTAGCGATTATTGGTGCCGGTGTCTATTTCCAAGAACCTTGGGGCGGATGGTGGGGAGCTATTGGCATTGTGCCATTATTTACCGCGAGTTTCGGCTTTTGTCCCGCCTATTTGCCATTCGGTATTTCAACGTGTTGTACTACTAAAACTGAAGAAGAGCCAAAAGCTTAAATTATTTTTTCCAAAGCGCAGCTTTGGACTCCAAAAACCATGATTTTCCTAGGCTTACGCTTTGGACTCCAATGCAGAGGCTTTTGGACTCCTTCGCTGCGCCTTGGTGTTATAGCTATTCCCCATTGAATAAAATACATTTAATATTATTCAAATTATTGATAATTGAAAGTATTAAACGCTATAACGCTGTAACGCATTAAACTCAAAAACGCTATAACATGCGTACTTCCCTACTTATTCACTTACACAACGACCCCACCCACCCAATCAGTTGGGCAACTTATGATTCTGCCGGCAAAATTCTCGACAGTGCAGAACAAGTATCCTTTGATACCATACCACGTCAACATAGCAAGCCAATTATACTGCTACCGGGCACCGATATTGTGCTTACTCACGTTGATATTCCCAGCAAACAATGGAAAAGAATTGTCCAAGCAGTACCCTATGCTCTTGAAGAGCAACTAGCAGAAGACGTAGAAAATTTACACTTTGCGCTTGGCAAACGAGAACCCTTATCAGGCGATATTGCAGTGGCTGTTATTGCCCATGCCAAAATGGATGCCGCTTTGCAACAATTGAGCGCGGTTGGTATCACCCCAACCATACTCTTACCAGACATTCTCGCAGTACCTAAACCAGAGGAAGGATGGGGACTCTTATATCTTAACGACATCGTATTAGTACGCACCGGCTTACAAGCCGGCTTTGCTATTGAATCGGATTGTCTTAGTCTTGCCTTACAAAAAGCATTGATAGAACATGAAGAAATGCCACCATTAGAAATGGTGGTTTATCAGGATAAAGAACAAATAATCCCTTTGGCGGAATTACAAGCACTTGGCATTCCCATTATCGAACAAATCCATGAACAAGGCACACTCGCTTGGCTAGCGCAAGGCGTTACTGAAAATAAACCATTGAATTTAATTCAAAATCACTATTTACCTCAAGATAAAATTCTCACACACCTGCGTCCTTGGCGATTAACCATCGGATTACTTATTTTTCTGGGTGGATTGCAATTTGCTAAACAATGGGTAGAATATCAAGAGTTGAGCCAACAACGCCAACGATTAAACACACAAATTGAAACCGTCTATCGTGACACCTTTCCAGAAGCGCGTAAAATTGTCAATCCGCGTGTCCAAATGGAACAAAAATTAAAGGCATTACGCACTCAAAACAACATCACTGAAAATGGCGAACATTTTCTATCCATCTTAAATAAAATCAGCACTCCATTGACACGCACACCTGGTTTTAAGCTTAAACATATTGATTATCGTCAAGGTGGTTTTGAGATAGAATTAACTGTATCGAACTTGCAAGCGTTAGAATATTTAAAACAACGTTTGAGTCGTTTAGGCTTAACCGTAGAAATACAAGCCGCCAACAGTCGTTATCAATTGGTTGAAAGTCGGTTACGCATTAAGTAGGTACGAATAAATCTATCGTTGCGGTCGGGTTAGCTTTGCTAACCCGACTTACATATCTCTAAAAAGCCCAAAGCTAAAGCTTTGGATTCCAGTCCTGGATTTTTTGGAGTCCAAAACTTTAGCTGGCATTCTCAAAATTCATTCACCATTCATAAATGAACTGGTTTAAACAATTAGCTCCCCATGAACGTCGCACCTTAATGATAGGAACTATCGCATTAAGTAGTCTTCTGTTCTACTTTCTCATTTGGGAACCCTTTGTTACGGCTAGGACCCAACTTGAAAATATCGTCGCCTCTCAAAAATCAACTTTGCAGTGGATGAACAAAGCTGCGGCTGAAGTCCAGCAATTACAGCACCGTCCTCAAACAACATCAGCTAAAAAACCGGTGCAATCTCTATTAAACTTGATTGATAAAAGCACTCGAATTGGCGCACTTCGCAACGCAAATAAGCAAATTGAAGCAAAAGGCAAACAAGAAGTGCGAGTGAATTTTGAAGAGGTAAGTTTTACCGACTTAATGCGTTGGCTAGGGCAATTATATAATCAACACCAAATACAAGTGAGTACAATGAGTATTGAACAAAAGCATAAGCCCGATAAAGTGAAAGTGCGCTTAACGTTAAAAATATTTTAACTTAATGTTTTAATTAATTATTCTATGATTTTTTTGTTAAGATTCGCTTAGAAATCTGTCATTGCTGTTTAACTCATGTTACGCACAATGCTTCAAAAAGCTTGATTCTTCGTGTTAAGAAAAATCCTCTAATATTTTTTAGAAGCACGATCTCTCCCTCCCCCTAACCCCCTCCCGCTGGGAGGGGGGACAGCCCAGTGCAATTTTCCTATTGGTTAGCTATACAAGATAGATAAAATCAAAATACAGTCAAAATATTGTTTTTAAAACTATTTAATGACTCTCGTTTTAGCTAAAGATAGCAAAATGGCACGACGCGGTCCCCCCTCCCAGCGGGAGGGGGTTAGGGGGAGGGAGAAATCGTGCTTCTAAAAAATACCTCAAGAAGAAGAATGTGTAACATGAGTTATTTATCTGAAAAACTATAATTAAGAAAAAAAAATAGTATTTTTTACTTCTCCAATAGGTTTCATTTCTCCAAATCGCACTGCATTTCAAGAAATAAATCCTCTGCTACTTGATGAAACACACTTTCCCAATCCCCAAAAACCGATTGTCGAAATAGACGCATAGTGGGATACCACGGACTATCATTCCTTTCCAGCAACCAACGCCAATCTGAATTAACCGGTAATAATACCCAAACCGGTTTACCCATCGCCCCCGCAAGATGAGCAACTGAGGTATCCACAGAAATTACCAAATCTAAACCAGCAATTGCAGCGGCTGTATCACTAAAATCTACCAACTCCTCTGTCAGTGAAATTAGTGTCATGTCATCGGGTACCGGTTGTGTCACCACCTTTCCTTTTTGTAAGCTAAAAAGAGTGACATTGGGCAATTTTGACAAAGCTGCAAAGTGAAACAAAGAACAAGAACGATTACGATAAAAGATTACCGAGATTACCGTAATAAACGGGTACAGTATTATTTATTGGTATCGCTTTTTGAATCAAAGCAATAGCCGCATTATCGTGTTCAAATTGAGCTTCAATCATACCTAATAAATATAAAGCAACACTGTTATTCGATTCTACTTGTAAAATTTGTTGGCAAAGTGTTTGTGCGCGTTGCCATTGTCCGGCTTTGAAGTATTGATTAGCCAATTGCACTGCTTGGGAAATGGATACGGTTTGAGTTGAAGATTTTATTGGCAGTTTTCCGCGTTTTTTTTTGACATGTTTTTTTCCTCGTACCATAGCTGATAACTGATAACTGATAACTGATAACTGATAACTGATAACTGATAACTGATAACTGATAACTGATAACTGATAACTGATTAATTGGGAATTGAAATGGGGATTTGTACAGTAAAAACACTGCCTTTACCCAATTGACTTTTGACATCAATGCAACCATCCATTATTTCACATAATTGTTGAGTAATTGTTAAACCTAAACCAGTGCCACCAAATTGACGAGTGGTAGAATTATCTGCTTGATTAAAGGGCTCAAAAATATCTTTTAATTTATCTGGGGCTACCCCAATACCAGTGTCAGCAATTTCAAATTTGAAGCACTCTGGTGTTCGGCTAACACAAAAAGTAATTTTCCCATGTTGAGTAAATTTGACGGCATTACTCAGTAAGTTTTGTAAGATTTGTTGGACTTTGACGGCATCTCCATATATAGCGCCAATATCGGGAGGACATACCAGTTCTAAATGATTGGTTTCAAGGGTAGGCTGTATTAAAGTGACCACATTTTGAGCTAACCGAGCCACATTGAATTCTGTTAAATTGATATCCATTTTTTCGGCTTCAATTTTAGTAATATCTAAAATATCACTAATAATCGCTAATAATTGTTTGCCGGCCATTTCAATACTTTCAAGACTTTCAATAATTTCATCAGATTCCATTTCTGCTGCATCTTCTCGCAACATATCACTATAACCAATAATGGCATTGAGGGGAGTACGGAGTTCATGGCTCATGTTAGCCAGGAAGCTACTTTTAGCACGGTTGGCCCTTTCTGCCAAGGTTTTAGCTTGTTCTGCCGATTCTTTAGCCAGTAAAAGTGCTGTTTCCGCCTTCTTTTGTTCAGTAATATCGGCAACATTGGTCCAGATAAAACGTTCACCGTTATGCGGAACAATTAGGCCTGATAGCCTGACTGGTACAATATGTCCATCTTTGTGAATATATTCTTTTTCGTAGGGCCCGTAACGTCCCGTTGTAGTTAACAGGTGTAATTGTTCTTCTTCTGTCTCAAAATATTTTTCCGGTGTGAATTCCCAAAAATTGAGTTTTAATACTTCTTCAACTGAATAACCTATAATTTGAGCAAAGGCCGGATTGATTTCAATCAGCCTTCCATCTAAACGACTTAATGCTAAACCAATCAATGATTCTTTAATTAAAGTACGATGGTATTTTTCACTTTCACGTAATGCCGCTTCTATTTTTTGGCGTTCTTCAATTTCGCTTTGTAATTGCGTATTTTTATCTTTTAATTCTTGAGTTCGTTTAGCAACTTCACTTTCCAATATATCATGCACTTCAACCAATTGACTTTCAAACACATCACCATGTTCAGCAATAGTTTCCAATGAAATTTCTAGATGAATTTTTTCTTTTGATAGGATAACGACTTTCCGGCGTAATTCATCCAGTTCTAACAACAATTGTCCCCTGGATATGTCATCTTGTGAATTACAAACTTCTATTAATTGCTGTTCAAGTGCATCGTCGTGTTCTGCAATGGCTTCTAATGAAATTTCTAAATGTGCTTTTTCTTTTGATAGGGTTGCAACTTGCTGACGAAGATTTTTTAGTTCTAATAATAATTGTGTATTTGAAGTTTGTTCTTTAACCATCTGTTTTATTCCTGTTGAGTTAGGGGAAAGGGGAAAGGTATCAGGGTATCGGTATCAGAAGACTTCCATCCGTTTAGGGATAGAATATTGCTCCAACTCAATTGAGCAGAATCCAAAATTTCTGAGTCTGATTGGTTCCCCTGACACCGCTCTGATACCTTTCTCCTGTCCACTTTCTCCTGTCCCTTTCACTTTACTCTAATTTAGTTTTTAAGGTTGGCATCAAACGTCGTAAGTTCTTTGACAATTTTTCTTGCCAAGCAATTTTCTTGTTGCCAATCACCACCAATTCAATATCAAGTGATTTGATATCACTCACATTGATCACAAATTTCGTCATCATGTTTATGCCGGAACTGTTTAAAAATTTTAATTCCCGCATATTGATGGTTAAAGTTTTCTGCTGTTGTTGTTCTGCTGCCATGTTAAGAAGTTGCAGAATTGGTTCATATTCCTTGGCACCATTTAGCAGTAATGAGCCGGAACATAATATTATAGCGGTATCATGCTCATAAACGATACTATATTTATCGGCTTTGATTTCCATAAAAAAACCTCAAATAACTTCCGTTTTTTTTGGGAATCCAAAATAATAGGTTGATTCCAAAAAACCTAATATTCGGAGTTCAAAATTTATGTGCTATTCCAAAAAAAAAGAGTGTTTTTATTTGGGATATCACATAAATTTTAGCAAAGAAGGATTAAAGAAAATTTTACCCTCAAAAAAAACCTTATATTTCTAAACTTACCATCGTACTGACAGTCATAATGGTAGGGTTCTTTTTGGATGGCTCAAATTTCCAACTCAATTTAGCGGAGTAATCACATATCATACTGAGTAACCCCAGTCTTGAGGGAGCATCAGAACCTTTTCGCGCATTGGCTTTCATAGCCTGAAAATACAATTCGTCTGGTTCTTCAGTCAATAATCTTTTTATAAACACCTGAAATGGTTCAATTTCATGGTTAGAAATGCCATTAGTGACGCAAAATATCAATTTGTCATTGTACAATGAAAACCCAATTTTCGCGGTAAATGGTAGCGCCTCATCCTGAAATTTCATGGCATTTTCCAATAATTCATTAGCGATATATTTCACCGCATCCCTTAGATTCTCTTGAACGATGCTTTCTTCTTCATCAATGTTCTCTTCCTCCTTAGTAGTCACAAAAAATGTCCTAAAATATTCAGAAATAAAATCCGCAGACAATCCATTGTTTTGCCAACGTTTTTTCAAACTTTGTGAGCTAGGTGAAAAACCAATTGTTAGGTATTCATCTTGTGGGGGCAGTTCTTCAATAAAGTGACCAAATATTTGTGTCATGTTTAAGAATCCCTTTTAGGGATGTCGCAGAAAATAACTTTTCGAGGTTCAAGTTTTTGCTACCGCAAAAACTTGAACCTCGAAAGCATTTTTAACAAATAGTATTTCTTTAAGAAATACTATTTGTAACCATTTTGATTTCAAAACGCGTATTTTATTTGCTGCCTTGTCCCTTAGTGTTCAGTTATTAGTTTTTAGATCCAAGCACCAGTTTTTAGAAGTCCAAAATTTATTTGGGTGCATAAAAAATAGTGTCTATTTTTTCTTCCAATTTTCTGCCAAAATTCACAATAACAAATAGTTTATACTAAAAATTATTATTTTCTCTTTCTCTTATTGCTTATACTCGATCGGTTTTGATTGAAATTTTAAAGAATGCACTTTTTCCCCTGGCTTGTCATTTCGAGCTTCGCTGTGAAATCTTGTTTTTCCGATTAAGATTTCACAGCGAAGCTCGAAATTAAAAAAATCAAAGAGTTATGGGAAAACTTGAACATTGAGTTATAGGAATTTCTAAAAAAAATTAAGGTACCGGGTAAAAAAACTTTGATATTTTGAGAATCCCAAAGGTTTTAGGCGATTTCCAAAAACAAATATACCGGGAATCGTTGCCTGAGCTTGTCGAAGGCAACCATAATAATAGCCTTCGACAAGCTCAGGCAACGGTATAATCTTTTCTGGAAATCACCTTACAAATAATCAATATAATTTTTTAATTCAGCACAAAACTTCTTTTTAATTATTAGCCTGTAAAAAGATATCATCTCATAAAAAATATCAATTGTAATAATATAAATATATTAATGATTAAATAATTAAAATATTATTATTTAATAAAATATTAACATTTTTAGTGATGCAATAAAAGAATTTTATTAAGTCTGTTAAAAATACGGATAACCTATTATTTTTTTTATAAAATTATCTTTAGTATTAGCTATTAAATTTTAAACTTGAACTGATGCATGAAATTACTCCTACCTACCGTTTTTAATGGTAAAATCAATCATTTATCATTTTAGAGTTCAAATCCCGCGAATAAAATAAAGATTTCTCGCTTCGTTAAAATGACAAAAAAGTTAAGTTTAATACCCACACTGAGTATAAAAACTATTTCCTTAAGAAATCGCAATTTTTCGCTAATTAATTGTATTCCAGAAAAGCTTTGTTTTTAGTAAAAACCGTCAATATTTTCAAAACATCAAAGATTTTGGACTCATTTTTCTGGATAACATTATCCTTCCAAAAAACTGCTGATTTTCAACATCTCTTTGCTGATTTTCAACACTTCCATCTTTTTTCCTTACCTTCTCAATATATTAGCGTTTACTAATTTTTAGAACTACCTGAATACTGGTGGATTTTCAGCCATTTTAAAAATTGTCATTAACGGTATATTTATATTTATTTATCAAATAGATATAGGTTAAATTAGCTGATGGCATACCCTATGCTGTATAAGTCTTCACAAAATCCTCAAAATAATTAAATTAATACTTAGGATTGCGAGCCAAAATAAATTTTGGACACCTCCAAAAACCACAAAACAAAATAATTGAGGTAGGTGAGTGACTATGAAAACGCAAAACAATCTTTACAATCCTTTTCCTTGGCGAAGTGTCGCCTTTTTAATCAGCGTGTTGGCTTTCGCAACCCTGAGTTTATTTTTATGGATGATTGATGTCCAGGCACAGGAAGAAACACAGATGCTTCCCCACGGTGATTTTCTTGAAGGTATTTGAGGAAATAGCCCAAATGATGTTTTTGCCATTGATAAAGATGGCACCATTATTCAGTACGATGGTGAACGTTAGATGACCATGAGCCGCACTACCAATAAATATCTTTCAGGAAAGGACTGTTTCAATTTAACCGTGATCGTTTCTGAGAGCATAAAAAATTTATCGAATTTATCAATTAGATATAAAAAAATGATCGTTAGCGTACTTAATGCCAGTAGACTTTCTAAATTGATAAAATCTTGAACAAGGAGCGAAGTATTATGAAGATTCAAAACAATACTTCAAATTGGTCAAAAAGAGTCTTATCAATAAGTGTATTTCTTATTGTTATGCTCAGCTTGCCGATTTTGAATGTACAAGCCCAGCAATGGGAAAAAATGAGCGAAGGAATTACCACAAATGATCTCATTCATATTTGGAACAATGCTGAAAATGAACTGTTTATTTCATCTAAGGATACTACTATCCACTATGATGGTAATCAGTGGACCACTATCCACTATGATGGTAATCAGTGGACCACAATAACAGAAGACTCTTCGTGGAATTTTAATTATTCTCTCAGTGATTCATGGACAACTCCAGACTATGAAAGGTTTGCAATCGGTTGTGATAATTCATCATATTACAGAGACAGGAGCTGCAAACAAATTTCACACTACAATGGTGCTAATTGGACCGAAATGGACAAAGGTAAAAGTCATTCTCTTGAAGGCATCTGGGGTAGTGCCAAAGATGATGTTTTTGCGGTAGGCGAAATGGGCGCAATTTTTCACTATGATGGTCATCAGTGGACCAAAATGACGCGATTGACTTCCAAACGTCTCTATGACGTGTGGGGCAGTGCGGGAGATGATGTTTTTGCCATTGGCAAAGCCGGCACAATGCTTCACTATGATGGTAGCCAATGGACTACGATGAACAGTGGAACTGGTCAAACACTCAGAGCCATTTGGGGTACTGCTGAAAATAACGTATTTGCCGTTGGTGATAAAGGTCGAATCCTCCATTATGATGGGAACCAATGGACAGTCATGGTTCGTAGCACCGAAAATCTCCGTAGTATTTGGGGAAATGCCGCAAATAATGTGTTTGCCGTTGGTGAAGCGGGAACTATTCTCCACTATGATGGTTGTCATTGGACAGAAATGGACAGTAGCACAAATCATGATATTTACGATATTAAAGGAAATACTGAACCGGGTATCGTTGCGGTAGGAGAAAATGGCCTCATTCTGCACCTAACAGATATTCCAGAAACCACGATTGACGAAAATCTTTGTGAAGAGCCAGTTATCAACACAGAACCTGTCCTAGAGATTGAGGCCAATTTCAGTGAATTATATAAAGAAAAAGGAGAACCACATCAAGTATTACGTGCATACCGGGGCGATACCATACGTTTTACTGCTACTGCCACAGACCAAGAAAATAATCATTTTGTATTTGGTCTTGGTTGTGATGATCAAAAATGTAGTATTCCGGACGGTGCTAGTATTGATCCTAATACGGGAGTTTTTACTTGGACACCTGAAGAAAAACCAAAAGCAAAATATAGCTATTGGCAGGATGAATATTTCAGTGTGACAGTCACTGAAACTGATGGTGAACAGATTAATCATCTCAGTGATGAGGAAACGATTGTAATTCGTGTGCTAGATATTAGTACAGAGGAACAAGAACCACCATTCACTTATGATATTATTGAAAATATTCATACACTAACGACCGATGAAGGAAATAGTAACAATTGTGCCTGTCAAAATCCACTCTTGTCTATGACGAAAACCAAATTGAGTCATTTGTTTTCAGTGATAACAAGTGGCTCTTTACCGACCAACTTTTGGAAGGATGAAAACAGCGAATCCTTGGTTATTATAAATAATGATTCTACTTATACTGGTGAGGGCATTTATCATTATGATGGTAATACTTGGCGTTCTATAGATACTTCGGAATTTTATTATGGTATTTGGGGCCATTCGGCTAATGAACTATTTATCGTTGGTATGGAAGGTACGATTCTTCACTACGATGGTAATCAATGGATGGGCTTAAATAGTGGTACGGAAAAAGACCTCTACAATGTTTGGGGAACATCGGCAAACAATGTATTTGCTGTCGGTTGGGGCGGTATCATCCTGCACTATGATGGTAGCGATTGGACCAAAATGGACAGCAGTACCCAAGAAACGCTTTTTAGTGTTTGGGGTACTTCTGAAAATGATGTCTTTGCGGTTGGTATGAATGGTACGATTTTACACTATGATGGTAACCAATGGGCCACCATGACCAGTAGTACAGAGGAAGACATTTTTGGTGTTTTAGGTTGTTCCGGTAATGATGTCTATGCGGTAGGCAACCGCGGCATCATTTTGCACTATGATGGAACGCAGTGGCAAGAAAAAAGTATTTTAGGACTGCTTTGGGATGGCTTGTGGGAACCTGATGAAAAGATTAAGGATGATAACTGGTCTTGGATTAAAAAGGACACAGCTAATCATTTAACTGTCATGGAAAGCAACACTACTTTACCATTAAAAAGTGTTTGGGCAAATTCAGCACAAGATGTATTTGCTGTAGGTGGTCAATATGGATGGCCAGAGGACCGAGGTATCATTCTTCATTATGACGGTAGCCAATGGACCGAAATGTTTAACAGCAATATTCCGCTTAATGCTATTTGGGGCAGTTCAGAAAATGATGTGTTTGTTGTAGGTGGTGAGCGGTGGAGCGATACAAAAGGTATCATTCTTCACTATGATGGTAGTCAATGGATAGAAATGTTTAATGGCCATTTTTTTCTTGATGAGATTTGGGGAACCGCCAAAAACGAGGTTTCTGTCAAAGCTCAAAATGGTGCCATTTTACATTATGATGGTATCCGTTGGGCAATCACCGAAAGCAGCAGAAAACTTTGGGGTAATTCATCTGGACAAATGTTTACATTGGGTAAATATGACTATTCTGATGGTAAAAACATTTTTCACTATGATGGCAATCAATGGACAGAAACATTTAACAGCGATACTAGGCTTAATGCTATTTGGGGCAGTTCCGAAAACGATGTGTTTGTCGTAGGGGATGATGGTGTAATTCTTCACTATGATGGCCAATTTTGGAGAAACATGGGAAGTGGTATTACCAATGATCTTCATGCTATTTGGGGCAGTTCCGAAAATGATGTGTTTGTTGTAGGTGACGAAGGTATCATCCTTCACTATGATGGTAGTCAATGGTCAGAAATGTTTGATGCTCCTTTTCGTCTTGATGAAATTTGGGGTAATGCTGGAAATGACGTTTTTGTGAGCGATAATAACACAATTTTACACTATGATGGTGAACAATGGACAACCATTGAAAATGCGACAATCCATCACGATGGCACTCGTTGGACAACTACGCCACAGAATGATAATGCAGAACAAAACGTTGCTGAAGAAGTTAAGAGTAACTCAACATTTCCTGAACACCAAGAAGGGATACTTCTTGACAACACCTGGCGTAATATAAAAAATGAGGGACTTGCCATTGGCTGTCAGATTGATATATTTAACTCTTACCCGAGTAATTGTTATGACAACTTTAACTCTAAGGATGTTATTTTTCATTACGACGGTAATCAATGGGTACCAGTTGCTTCCGGAGTAAATTCTCTCCATGATATTACCGGTGTGGACAACGAAGCATTTATCGTAGGCAGCAATGGCACTATTCTTCATTACGATTTCAACAAAGAAGTGCCTGAATCAACTTCTGAAATGGTCGTGAATAATGGTCGCTGTGAATTGACCATAAACACAGCACCGATACTCAACCCCATTGATGCTCAACAAATCGTTCAAGGAGAAACCTTCAGTTTTATCGCAACGGCTCAAGATGCAGAAGGTGATTCGTTAACTTATGCACTCTCTGATGCGCCTACTGGAGCTAGTATTGAGGCAAACACTGGGCTTATAACTTGGACACCGGCACAAATCGGTGATTTTAGCTTAACCATCGTAGTATCGGAAGAGGGGACCACAACGCCATTAAGTGACGAAGAAACTATCACAATCAGCGTTGTTGCTACACCACCGATACCGCATTATATCTTAACCACTGGAATTAGCGGTCAAGGTAGCATTACTGGAGATGGCATTGATTGTGGTAGCGATTGTTTTCAGAACTATTCTGAAGGGACTCGTGTACCTCTACTCGCAATACCTCATGCCGGTTCAAACTTTACCGAATGGGGTAGCGATTGCACTGACACCAATGACTCCATCACCCTAACCATGGACGAAGCCAAGCATTGCACCGCAAACTTTGCCTTAATCGCCAATTCAGAAACCACAACGACTGAAATAACGGATTCAGAAACGATTGATGAAAATAACTCAGAAATCGCTGATTCAGAAACCACAACGACTGAAATAACGGATTCAGAAACGGTTGATGAAAATAACTCAGAAATCACGGATTCAGAAACGATTGATTTAGAAGTGGTTACGGAAGATTCTGTTACTGATATTCCGCTGGACGCAATGTGTTCAGAAACTTATATCACCATTGAAAGCACTGGTAATGCTTCTGATCAACACTGGGCCGCAAAAACTGATACATTAACTTATAACGGGCCAACGGCTGCTTGGAAACGACTCAAAAATATGACAGCCCCTAATCGTCCATTAGCCTCCGACGTGGTGCGAATCAAAAAGGGCCATAAAATCAATACTGTACCTTACATAACGGTTAAAGCCTTATGTATTGAAGATGGGGCTACTTTGGAAAGTGCCGATAATCAAGGCAGTGAACTCAATATCTTAGCCATTGATTTTATAGAAAATAAAGGTACTATTCAAGGTCAAAATGGCGCGAATGAAAACGCTAACGCTATTTGTACCGAAAGACAGCATATTGGTACGCTCAACTGTGCCCAACCCGGGGCCGGAATTACCTTACAATCTACACGATTCCATAATGAAGGCATCATCGTTGCTGGTGCCGGCGGTACTGGACAACAACAAGGTGCTGTCGGTGGTTGGGTCGATATTTGGAGTGATACCTTAACCAATACCAGCAATGCAGATGGTAGTACCGGTGGCATCATTCGGGCCGGCAATGGTGGCGACATCTTAGGTACCCAAATTGGTCAAGGAGGGCGTGGTGGTCATGTCTCTCTCTGGGGCGATGCCGATTTACAAACTCAAGGTGAAGTCAGCATTCAATCCGGTAATGGTGGCCACTGCAATCCAGAGGCCACTGCGGCCCAAACTGGTGGAGATGGTGGATTACAACGCCTTAATGGTCGTCAACGGATTGCTTTGCAAGGTACCTTAACTTCTGGTACTGGTGGGCAAAATTGTGAACCCTTGGGAACCAATGGTCGTACTGCCAGAATCACCATTGATCCTACTGTTCTGAGCATATCAGGGGAAAATACCCAAATTCAGGGCGGCGATATCGCTATTTATGGCGGTAATGATTGGACGCTTGATCTCAGTAATCTGAGTCACCAAGCCATCACCGCAACCGGGGATATTACTCTCGCCGTTGGCGAAGGGGGTACGGTTAAAATGCCCACTGATCCTATTATGCAAGCAGCTGGCAAAGTCCAAATATTAGCCGATAATATTGAATTAGATGATAACCTGGCCCTTTCCGATATCATTAAAGCTCAAGATATCACCGTAGGTCCCAGTCAAATTTTACGAGAAGTTGCACTAACGGGCCCCACTAAAATCATCGGTGAACCAGAAACGACTTTACCGATTTTGTTGAAATTAGCCAACAGTGGCCCAGAAACAGATACTTACGCACTAACCGTCACCGACTTAGCCGATTGGCCCCTAGAAATACCGGCTTCACCCATTGAAATAGCAGGACTAGGGCATATTGACTTGGCATTGACTGTTACCTTACCGGCCAATCGTAGTAGCACCGATATGATGACCGTAACAGCGACTTCAATCAATGATCCGGCAGTCACAGCCAGCGTTGAAATACAAGTCATGGTCGCTTTAACAACCGATGACCGTGATCTGATATCGACTTGCCCAACAACGGGAAGTATTAACCAAGTTTGTCGCAATGATGGACAAATCCTCACGGATGCTAACTTAGGAACTGCTGCCAGTATCGCCGGGGGCCAACTCGCAGGCACTATTAACAATCAAGGCCTGATTTCGCAAGTCACCGTTCAATCTGAAGCGGTAATCACGGGCGGTCAATTAACCGGCTATATTACCAATCATGGCACCATAGCAGACTTTGAATTTGTCGGTGCCAGAATCATCGGCGGTACATTAGCGGGCACCGTAATGAATAACAGTCAAGTCGGCGGCACTTTTAAAGATGTCCATTTGGCCCCCAACACCCTCATTATTGGTGGGCAGTTACAAGGAGAGATTATTGGTGATATTGAGGCCCCGGCCCAATTAGACAACGTCACCATCAAAGCCAATAGTCATTTGGTTGGAGTCGTTTTGGGTGACAATGTCAGCCTCTCCAATAATGTAACAGTCGATGATGGCACGCAACCGCTGGATGACATTGCTGAGCAGGACTCTACCGAAGATAATGGTACACAACCGCTAGAGGATATTGCTGAGAATGATTCTACTGACAGTGAGAACAGCCCCATTGCGGCATTACCGGCCTTGTTGAGTGTCATCGCTATCAACACGCAAGGTGTGCCGGTTGAAACCGATGCGTTGTTTGCCGGAGGCATATCCGTCAACACGGCGGCTTTTCACTTGAAGACGACGGTAACAGCGGCAGATTTATTAGACATTCGGGGCCGTCTGTTTGTGGCAGAACAACACAGTGGACAACCGATTGATATTATCGTCGTGGTTGGTTATCAACCCACGCCACAGTTGGAAAACGCGCCCTATTACTATTTTATGCTCGACCCTGATGGGCAAATTGAGACGTGGGACGTGGAAATGGGGAATTTAATTGCTTTTCAAACGCTTACCGCAACGACTCAGCCGATAGAAGTACCAATATACCAGGGCCGGCTTGATATCACCGGCATTCTGAATATTTATTTTGGCTATCGTTTGACCGATAGCACCATCATTTATAGTCCAGAAAGCCTTGATATGATATTGAGTAATCGGTAATCGGTAATTGGTAAAACCAAGTGCTGAAATTCAACAACACCGGTTGAATTTCAGCACTTTAATTATTTTGTATTTATTATCAGTATATTAGAATATACTTACCTCAATTTTTCTCCAAATGACCGGCTGATTTTCAACCAATCCTTAATAATCTGTTCAACCATTCAATAACATTTTTCTTAATTTATCAAATAGATATAAAAAATATTGTCGTTGGCATACTCAATGCTGGTGGACTTTCTAAATTAACTAAAATCTTGAGTAAGGAGCGAAGTATTATGAAAAGTCAAAGTTATGCATCAAATTGGCAAACAATCGTTTTTGTTTTGACCGTGGCACTTGGTTTGTTGGGTTTGCCTGTGAATGGCTGGACAGCAACAGATTGCACGGCAGTTACCGAAATCCCCCAAATTGAGTGTGAAGCCTTAGTTGCGCTTTATACAAGTACTCATGGCCCAAATTGGACGTACTACGATTCTGAAAATCACTGGAATGCAACAAATACCCCTTGTAGTTGGGGAGGTATTGCTTGTAATAAGGGGCATATCACGACAATTAGACGCGAGTGGAGAAACCTAACCGGTTCCATTCCTCCAGAAATTGGTAATTTAACTCAATTAACAGAGCTTGATTTATCTTATAACCAACTAAGCGGTTCGATTCCTCAGGAAATTGGCAATTTAACCCAGTTATTCGAGCTTTTGTTAGAGGGTAACCAACTTAGTGGCCCTATTCCTCCGGAAATTGGCAATTTAATCCAATTAGAATCGTTTTGCTTATCTGGTAACCAACTAAGCGGCTCTATTCCTCCGGAAATTGGCAAATTGACCCAATTATACGATCTTGAACTAAACGGTAACCAACTAAGCGGTTCGATTCCTCCGGAAATCGGCAATTTAACCCAGTTAATAGAACTTAAGTTAGGAGATAACCAACTAAGCGGTTTTATTCCTCTGGAAATAATTGACAATTTAACCCAATTACGTCGGCTTTCTTTATCTGATAACCACCTAAGTGGTTCCATTCCTCCGGAAATTGGTAATTTAACTCAATTAGGATACCTTGATTTATCTGAGAACCAACTAAGCGGTTCTATTCCTCCGGAAATTGGAAATTTAACCCAATTAAATTGGCTTTATTTATCTAATAATCAACTAAGTGGTTCCATTCCTCCGGAAATTGGACATTTAAAGCAGTTATACTATCTTAGTTTATCTCATAACGAACTAAGCGGTTCGATTCCTCTGGAAATAATTGACAATTTAACCCAATTAACATGGCTTTCTTTAGCTGGTAACCAACTAAGCGGTCCAATTCCTCCTGAAATTGGCAATTTAAATTTATTATCTGTGCTTAAATTATCAGATAACCAATTAAGTGGTGAGATTCCATCTTCGTTGAACAATCTAACAAATACTATACCTAAAGACACAGACGCATATTATCAGACTAGAGAAATAGATTTGTCTTTTAATTGCCTAACCGCATCCGATGCAGAACTCATTAATTTTCTCAATATTGCTGAACCGGACTGGGCTGAAAATCAAACAGCCTGTGAATCCGTTGATAACAACATGACTCCAATATTGAATCCGATTGGCAACAAGTCCATCATTCAAGATGAAAGCTTAACCTTCACCGTCACTGCCACTGATGCTGAAAATGACACTTTGGAATTTGGCTTAGTCAACGCACCAACCGGGGCTAATATTGATTCCAATACCGGCGTTTTCAGTTGGACACCGGACAGTGCTGGCACTTTCACGGTAACAATTACTGTCACCGAAACGGATGGTAATCCCACTAACCTCAGTGCCGAAGAAACTATCACCATCACGGTGACTGAACCGCCACCGGCAACTTGCCAAAATTTAGCCACTGAAAATCAAACTCTATTGAGTGTGGATGGTAAAAAAGGAATGACTTGGGGAAAAAAGTCTCATGATGATGTACTGGGCGTTGATTATGTCAACTGTAGCAATTGTAATGCGTATTCTGGTGAAACATCTTGCTCAAGCAAGCTACCAATTCTGTGCTTGAAAAAAGAGAATTTACCTGATCCCAGTGTCTATGTTCCGGCTAAAAGCCCCGGTGTTATGCAACCTAGCTATTATTATGGTTGGACGGGTGGTCAGATTAAACTGACACATCCAGTAAGCGGTGATGCTTTAAAAGGCCTTACAGATGCAAATGATATTTGCGAATTTCAATTTGGTACTGGCTACAAAATGGCGGAACACCATGATGGAAATGGTGGCTGGGGCTGGTATGCCTATGGCAATATTGATGATAGCTCTCGTTTTTGGGTGAGTATTAACGACCAATCTTCTAATTGCTGGGGATATGGCACTGGAGTTTCATCGGCTAGAACTGAGGCCCAAATATCAGAGTTGCTTAAGTGTAGTGAAAGTGCAACAACTCAGGAACCAACAACTATTGATTCAGAAGTAAATGATGAGGATTCCGAAAAACCAATTATTGAGCCGGAACCAACACCAGAACTAGTTGAAATATCAACAGATATAACAGAAATTGCTGAAAACAACACTTGCCAAAACACGCAAATTCCTGACATGGAAAATGGGCCAAACTTTGGTAGTGAATTTGCGAATATCTGGTGGGATGACTTAGGACTCGAAGCCTTTGCTATTGGCGTAGAGGGCAAAATTGTCCACTGGGAAAATCTGTCATTGAAAGAAATGAACAGTGGCACAACCCATGATTTATTCGGTATTTGGGGCCCGAACAGTAGCGATTTATTCGTGGTTGGTAATAATGGCACCATGCTTCACTATGACGGTTCTACTTGGACCACCATGAACAGTGGTACGGAAAAACACCTCTACAATTTGTGGGGCCCTGCCAATAACAACGTATTTGTCGTAGCCCAAGCCGGTACCATCATTCATTACAACGGTAGTCAATGGGCCCCAATCAACAGTAACACCACCAATGATTTATTTGGAATATGGGGAAGCAGTGCGAATAATATCTTTGCCGTTGGACTCAATGGCACCATTCTCCATTACGATGGCAATCAATGGACAACCATGGACAGTCCAACCACGACTGATTTATTCAGCATTTGGGGTACCTCTGCCAATGATATTTATGCCACCAGTGAAGATAACAGCACCATCATTCATTATGAGGGTAGCCAATGGACGGAACTGGTTGGTGGTGGTCTTGGTATTGTAGAAAACCTTGATGACTATCCAGAACTGAGTGACGAGCTTGGCGAATTGAATGGTATTTTGGACTATGGCGACTTGGAATTGAATAGCGATCTGGGAGTTAATTTGGACATACCAGCCAATAACCCAAATGATTGCGTCAATTCAAATATTGAACCAATTATCACAGAACCAACGCCAGAACCGGCTGAAATCATCGTCACTGAACCGATTATCACAGAACCAACGCCAGAACCGGCTGAAATCATCGTCACTGACGAAACCCCAGAAATTGAGAGCATTCCAGAACCAGTCACGGTCATCGTTGAAGAAAATCCCGATGAAACACCGACTCCCATTGAACCGGTGACAACCATAGATACCACTTATCCTGACAATGTCAGCGATGATTTAGAAACCATTATTGAAGAGGAAAATAGCATAACCGTTATTGAGCCCGATATGTTTGAACCCCAATTAGAGGAATATCCTATTGTGATCAAAACGATGGGAACCGGCATTGTCACTGGCGAAGGGATTAATTGTGGCAACGATTGTACTGAAATTCATGCGCGTGACAGTAGCATAACTTTAACTGCTACGCCTGAAGAAGGTTCAAACTTTAGTGGTTGGCTTGCTGATTGTCGTGGCAACAATCCCTCAATCACCATCACAGTAGACGCTGCGCTCAACTGTACCGCCATGTTTGATGTGGTGCCGAACCGCAACTTAAGCATCAACGTGATTGGTGAAGGGAGTGGCACTATCACGGCTCCCGTTGGACTAGGCAATGGTATTGACTGTGGTAAAACCTGCGTCGAAAACTATCCCGATGGAACGACCATTACCTTAACAGCCCAACCAGAAATCGGCTCAACCTTTACCGGTTGGATTGAGAAGGGTTGTACAGAGGAATTAACCATCACAAATGATATGAAGTGTACTGCAACTTTTGAGCTTTTGCCTAATTACACGCTCACTGTTTCTACCGCTGAAGGTAATGGTACTCTCATAACCGAACCATCAGGAGAAGTCTGTGGTGAAAATTGTATGCGCTATGTTAGCGATACTGAAATCACAGTAACCGCAGTACCAGAATCAGATTATCATTTGCTTAATTGGGCCGGTGATTGTGAAGGAACAACACCTTCTATTTCATTCCAATTGACAACTGATATGAATTGTACAGCGATTTTGGAACCCAAACCCACGGAATCAACAGAAACCGATTTGGAATCCAAATCAACAGAATCAACAGAAGAATCGACAGAAACCGATTTGGAATCCAAACCCACAGAATCGACTGAAACTGCCAATGATGTTGTTGTCATCCGTGAAGAATTGGTACCATTACCAGAAACCATTGCGATTGACGCACAAGGTGAAGTGATGAGAACCGAAGCCGGCTTTGCCGGGGGGATTTCAGTTAATGAAGGTGAAACGTTTGAACAAGAAGCAACGCTTCGTGCCTCTGAACCGGTTAATATTCAGAGTCAAATTGTGGTTGATCCAGAGCATGTTGGGCAAGTTACAGATGTATTAGTCGTTGCCGCTTATCAGCCATCTGATAAACCGGTTCAAACGCGCTCAGCACAGGCAATTTATTATTACATGTTAGATATTGAGGGTAATATTTTCCCTTGGAATGGTGAAATGGCGAATTTGATTGCTTTCCAATCGGTTAAAACGCTGGCGCAATCTTTAGAAGTGCCAATATGGGATAAGCCCATTGGTGTTACCGGGAAAATCAATATCTACTTTGGCTATCGTTTAAGAAATGGCACCGTAATTTACAGTCCGCAAACGCTGGATGTGATGATCACTGAGTAGGATATTCCTTATTTTTGAAGTGAACTATACTGAGCACCGTTTGTGCCAGTGCAAAGTATAAAAAAGGCCCCAAAGTCATTGCGACTTTGGGGCCTTTTTTTATGCATGTTATGCACAAAGCTTCAAAATGGGTTTAGGGTTTATAGCGTTTTTGAGTTTATTGTGTTAGAGAGTTAGAGAGTTTAATATTTAATTATCAATGGTTTAAATAAACTTAAATGTACTTTATTCAATCGGGAATTGCTATAAGTGCCAAAATCGTGCGATTATCATTTTGAGCTTTGCTCGAAATGACAGAAGAATCATGGTGCATAACATCAATTATGCCAGGGAATGTCTGGCGTGAAAAATCCGATTTCTTGACGAAATCAATCGGATTTCGTAGACTGACGTGGTGTGAGACTTGCGTTTTGAAAATGACTTAAAGGCCCTTGCTGAAAACATTTTACTGATAATTTACCAGGTTATTTGCCAGTTTACACTTATTTTTTCACGCTTTAAATAGGTAACTCATTGTATAATAATAAATAATGAATAATATTACTACCGGCTTATGTAAGGCGGAGACAATATCCATTTGTAAATAACTTGCTATTTGACAACATAGTGTCTAATATTAATCCTATAAGCAAATTTTATAGACTTTGCTCCTAAGCCAAACCTTTCAGGTTTTTAAAACCTCGAAGGTTTATAGCCAAAATATTAGACATTATACCGTTTAAATTTAAGTGCTTGATTTCATTACTTTTCCCCAAATAGGAATTTTAATAAAATCAACGATTTGTAATTAAATCGGTATAATGTTTATTTATCTGGAAAACCATCAGTCCCTTAAAAAGACCGGCTTGACTCATGCCTTCTTTTTATTCCAATGACACCACACAATCGGAGAATGAGTATGAAACCATTCCGAATATTCCCTTTTTTTATGGCGTTAAGCCTCTGGGTGGGGTTATCCCCTCCCAGCCTAGCACAAGACGAGCCAAATCTTTGCTCAGTGCCAACAATACCAGAACTTGAACCAAGCCCTCCTCCTAATATATTATTTTTATTGGATAATTCTGCTAGTATGGCAGAGTTTATCCGAGAAGAGAACGATGGTACACCCACGGACCAAAGACGCATTGATGTGTTAAAAGAAGCATTGTTCACAATGCTTGAGGATGCACATAATGTCAATGTGGGATTAGCACGTTTTGCATCACTTGACCAAGAACCGGAACCAGAGCCCAATGTGCCCATTATGTTTCCAGTGGCCCATATTGACCAAGAAACGAACACCATTCGGGGTGAACAAGACGATACCATTATCAATGTCTCGTCCTCCATTGCCCATTCTGAAGATGATGCCGAAGAAAATGTCGGTACTGGTCAAATGCGCTTGACCGACAAAACCCTCGAAATGGTTTCTGCCATTTTAGCAGAAGAACCTGAAGGTATCCGAGTGGACAAACAGATAGCAGACGGCGGAGACGATGCCGTAGAATGGTTAAACGACGGGAATATTAACATAAGTCAACCTATACAGTACTTGGGTACTGCACCAGAGCAAGGCGATACCTTAGTAGGATTACGGTTTCAAGAACTTGGTATTCCTAAAAATGCTAGAATTATCCATGCTGAACTGGAATTTCAATGCCCTTATCAAAGCGATCTTGAGGGAATTGATTTGGATAAGGCTTGTGGTAACGCGCCGTTAACGAATGAAGAGAACAACGCGGAATCCGTTCGGATTAATGTTTATGGGGCTGCCCTGGATGGCAAGCCAGATGAAGATGCCGCCGGCGTACCTTTTGGTGATAGTGCTTATCGAAATCCCCCAGGGGCTCCTGCCAGTTCAGAGTCCTTAACCGGATATCTCACCAGAAATTTTAAAGAATCTTCACTGATTAAAACCATAGATATAGAAACGGGAGAAGAAATACCTATAGCGATTCCCGTAGCACTTGCTCCTTTAGCAGATGAAACGGGTAAAGTTCAAGAAGGAAGAACCTTTAAAATTGCGGGTCAGGCTGAAGGAGGTTTAGCCCCCATTGTGCAGGCCATTGTGAATCGAGACAATTGGCAACATAACAATAGCCTGGTTTTGTTATTAGAACGTTATTATTCGCCAGAGGACCCCCCTCAAACTCGGGCCTTTTATTCATTTGACGGTAATGGAGAAGTGCCTTTACTGCGTGTGTATTGGTTCATAGATGGCGTTGAAGAAGAACCTGAACCAGAAGAAATTTTGAATGATGATAAGCAGTACGTGGGTTTGCGTTTTGAGGCTGTCGACATTCCGCAAGGGGCTAAAATTGTCAGTGCTAACATTGAATTTACCAGTGGTACAGACGCTTCTACTTTAACCAACCTGAAAATTCAAATAGAAGATGTGGCGGATGCTCAATCTTTTGAAGACGTGAATGGTAATATTTCAGAGCGTACCACGACTTCAAAGGAAATTATCTGGAAACCCAGTTCATGGAAAGAAGGTGTCACTTATACAACCCCTATTGCGACGAATACGACACCCGATTTGAGTGTATTGTTACAAGACGTGGTGAATAAAAGCGACTGGTGTGGTGGTCAAGGTGGACTGGCATTCATTATTTCTGCCAGTAGTGCAAATTCATTACGCAATGCAAAAGCTTATGACAACCGACCCGATTTTGCCCCAAAGTTGAATGTTAAATTTGATTCCAAAGAAATTCACGGTGATGGTTGTGTTTGGCAAAATTGGACTGGGCAAGTCTCTGCTTCTGAGGATGATGCCGAAGAAAAAACGGGTATCACGAAATATGTCTATACCAATAGTCCCATTTTAGAATTAGGTACACGTA
>Ga0233403_10000224_pt1 | contig 26726 bp, 16 predicted proteins | sample Na_oxic_1_MG_FD_179866 | JGI IMG/M metagenome (GOLD analysis project Ga0233403, IMG submission 179866) | Seawater microbial communities from Saanich Inlet, British Columbia, Canada - Na_oxic_1_MG | ecosystem: Environmental > Aquatic > Marine > Inlet | place: Canada: British Columbia | collected...
TTCTGACATTTTTCTTCATCCTTTTTGAGGGTATTTGTCAATTCTATTTTTTGAATACAAATTTAGTTTTCAGTTGCTTTCTGTGCGAAAACCGGAAAACTAAAATCACATCAAATTATCCTTATGAATCACAAAGATTTGTTAATCCAAAAAAAACAAATCATACTATGCGGTTTTTTTAAAGATATCAAGTACACCGTTTTTTTTGGCACAAACCTTATCAGTTTGCGATACTGCTAACAATTTTCTGAAGTGTTCCATTATAATAGTAATTCATTTAAAAAAATCAAACTATACTCAGGCTAATTTAATTTTCACCCCAAAGTTCCATAGGTTTCACCTATGGCTATTTACGTTTTACACCTTCGGTGTTATGAATTTGCGAAGATGAGGAAACAAGGGGTTAAATGTGAATAGCCACCGATGAAATCGGTGGAACATAAATCGGGATCCAAATTATCGGTCATTTTTTGACAGATTTAACACCCCAGTTGCAAACCCCGTCCAGCAAAAGGTGGATACGCGCGGCTTTATCCACCCTACCGGAATATCTTCTAACCGCACCGGTCGAATTTGTTCTGAGCTTCTGTTTTTGAAGGTTGTCAAAACTGGGTTTCTGGATTTTCACAAACTTGATAAATATTAAAAATTTGCTTATGCCATGAATATAACATCCTCTGATTACACTTATCCGCTTTCTCACGGACAACGAGCGTTGTGGTTTTTGTACCAACTTGCACCAAAGAGTGCCGCTTACAATACTGCACTTACACTACGCATTCGCTCCACATTAGATGTGCAGGTTTTACAAAACACGTTTCAGGCATTGATAAATCGCCATCCTTGCCTACGCACCACTTTTACCACGCTAGAAGGTGAACCATTTCAAAAAGTTCATCAATATAATATAATAAATGGGGTCAGAGTAAAATTCTGGGGACACAATACTTAATTATTTCGTGGCTTTGATCCCAGCTTTTTAAATTATATCCTAGCAATTTTTTATGCTTTTTAAAAAATAATAAAAATAATTAGGGTCAGAATAACATTAACTGTCACCATAGCTTAATTTTAATTTTACTCTGACCCCAATTATTCTTGGGAAAGGCTTTTCATTTGACTAATCCCCGCCCTACCAGTTGGGATGAACTGTTAAACTGGTTTCGCTTGAAGGGCTATCCACTGGAGCAGACTTCATACAGCCAATGGCGAAGCGAACTCAGTCACCAGAAGGAGAATGCTTTGTTCCCACTTTTGTCTATGTTTTCTCAAGAGAGTTTCTCTGACGACAGAGCAATCAGATGGCCACAGTTTGATCGCCATAATACGATTGAAGGACTGGCCGGCACTGACATCGTTTGCCCACTCATCGACACTAAATTACTCGACATCTACTTTTCCTCTTTGAGGAAAAGTGGTTTTTTGGAGGCTCCACCACGACATCGTTCGTGAAGAATCAGTGGGCAAAAAAACTGGCCCACTACAATTTTCAAGGCAAATTGCCAAACCAATTATGTACCAAGACTTTTAGCCAACACCTAAAACAGTTTATTCGTTAATTTCTTTGCCGTACTGTATTTTGACATCCTAACATGACTTCAAACAAAAATGCTCAGTACAACGAATTAGGAAATAAACGAATTGCTATTTAAATTTTGATTAGTCAATTATTTTTATTCGTTAATTTCTCAATTCGTTGTACTTTTACTTTGCTCAGTATCGCGAATTTGGAAATAAACGAATTGTTGTTTAAATATTTAATTAATTACTTGATGTTCAAGTTTTTTCGCTTCTTTTACGATTAACTACAAAGATTAGTTATAATAAAGGATAAATCAAAACCAGATTGATAGCAGTTCTATTACCAGTGAGGCTGGTGTTTTTAAAGTTTTATATAACCCACCAAGTGTGAGGTTTTATCCCTTATTATAACTAATCCTTGTAGTTATCAGCTTTGGAAAAAAATTTGAACATCAAGAATGAATCAGTTGTTTTTATTCGTTAATTTCTTAATTCGTTGTACTTAATTAATTATTTCATTCGTTAATTTCTCAATTCGTTGTACTTAATCGTTAATTTCTTAATTTGCCACACTACATTTCAACATTTTAACATGATTTCAAGCAAAACCATTAAGCATTACCCCCTCTCATCTCCTCAAAGAGAAATCTGGTTCGACCAAATCCTGCACCCCGATGTGCCGTTGTACAATATCGGTGGCTACGTGCGGATAGATGGGCCTATCTCACCGGCCTTGTTTGAAAAAGCCCTCAATCAAGTCATTGAGGAAAATGACGCACTACGCATCATCCTTCACGAGGGGGAAAGTTTGCCCACGCAAACCTTTGCCGAAAATGTCCGCATTAAATTGGATTTCCATGATTTCTCCGAACAGGAAAATGCACACGAGTCTGCACTCAAATGGATAGAACAAGAATTTGTCAAGCCTTTTCAACTTTATGACGGATTACTATTTCAATTTGCATTATGCAAAGCCTCGGCTAATTGTTATTACTGGCTTAAAAAATACCATCATATCATAGTAGATGGGTGGAGCATGTCCCTGATTGTCCAGCGAGTTGCTATCGCATATAACGCATTGGCTACTTCCCAAACGGATGAGCCGCAATATTATACTTACCAAGATTTTATTCAAAACGATCAAGCCTACTTTGAGTCGGAAAAATTTGTGAAAGCCAAAGACTACTGGCAAGCAAAATATCGCAAAGTGCCAGAGCCGCTTTTGGTGCGCCACTATGCGGCTCAATTCCAAGGTAAAACCATCCCAAGCCAACGCTCAACTTTACGCCTCCAACGGCCTTTTTACAATCAACTCATTTATTTTGCTAAAGAAAATAATGTTTCCACTTTCCACGTTATTTTAGGGGCTTTATATTGTTATTTTGTCAGGATGTATGATCAAGAAGATTTGGTCATTGGATTACCAACATTGAATCGGAGTAGCGCAGCCTTTAAGCAAACAGTGGGGCTGTTTGTGGGTGTCAGTCCGGCAAAATTTAGTTTTGGCTTGGATTTAAACTTTATTGAGTTAATTCAAGCAATTAGGGTAGAATTGCAACAAAATTATCGGTATCAGCGTTTTCCAATCAGTGAACTCAACCGACAATTAGGGCTTCAGCGGGAAAACCGACAACAACTTTTCGAGTTAACGCTGTCTTATATGGATCAAAACTATGATGCGAATTTTGAGGGCAGCACAGTCGAGTTTACCTTATTACCACACAATTTTGAACAAAATGCTTTAGTCATCTTTGTTGATGAGTTTCATAAACAAGGTGATATTAAGGTTGATTTTGATTATAACCTTGGTTTTTTTGAGACAGATGAAATTGAACATTTCAAAGCGCGTTTTGAGTTTATATTAGGCGAAGTTCTCCGTTACCCTTCGGTGCCGGTTCGTTCACAGCAAATCATGCCCGATGTGGAATTAAAAAAAATCTTAGTTGACTGGAACGATACCGAAACATACTATCCGCATGACAAGACGATTGTCGAGCTATTTGAAGAACAAGTTGCCAAAACGCCAGATGCCTTTGCTGTCATCTTTGAAAACCAACAACTGACTTACCAAGCATTAAATACCAAAGCCAATCAACTGGCTCATTATTTACAACAACTCGGTGTGAAACCCGATGTGTTAGTGGGGATTTGCTTGGAGCGTTCCTTAGAAATGGTGATTGGGCTATTAGGCATTCTCAAAGCAGGAGGCGCATACTTGCCACTCGATCCTGCTTATCCAACCGAACGTTTAGCGTTTATGTTGAAAGATGCGAAGCTGCCAGTGTTGTTGACACAATCCAACTTAACCGAAAAATTCCCAAAAACTCAGGCACTGGTGGTTTGTTTAGAGGTTGAAGCTGAAATGCTGTCACAGTACAATGAAGAAAATTTCAAAAGTGGGGTGGTATTAGAGAATTTAGCTTATGTGATTTATACCTCGGGTTCGACGGGAAAACCTAAAGGTGTAGCAATTAATCATCAAGGGTTTATAAACCTAGTCAATTGGTTTGTCACCGATTTTAACCTGACAGCAACGGATAGTGTTCTCGTTATTTCGAGCGAAGCTTTTGATTTGACCCAGAAAAACTTTTTTGCGCCGCTTATAAAAGGGGGTAAATTGCACCTTTTGCCAGCGTCTATACGCTATGATCCAAGTAAAATCACCCAAATCGTCGCCACACGACAAATAACTTGGCTGAACTGCACCCCCAGCGCGTTTTATCCATTGATAGAACAGAGTGAAAAAAGCACCTTCCAGAAATTAGCCTCATTGCGCTATATATTTCTAGGAGGCGAAACCATTTCTTTAACTAGACTTTGGCCCTGGTTACAATCAAACACTTGTCAAACCAAACTGGTCAACACTTATGGCCCCACCGAGTGTACCGATGTTTGCGCGGCGTATCTATTGGAACAACCATCGCTATTTTTAGACAAACCCATACCCATAGGCAAACCTATCTTTAATGCCAAGCTTTTTATTTTGGATAAAAATATTGAGCCGTTACCAATTGGCGTGGCTGGTGAATTACACATTGGCGGTGTGGGCTTGGCTCGTGGTTATCTCAACCGCCCCGAATTAACTGCCGAAAAATTCATTCAGCTAAAGCTTTGGACTCCAAATCATTCAATGGAGTCCAAAGCTTCAGCTTTGGAAATGCGTTTATATAAAACTGGCGATTTGGCTCGCTATCTTGCGGACGGCAATATAGAATATTTGGGGCGCAAAGATAACCAAGTCAAGATTCGCGGCTTTAGAATTGAGCTTGGCGAAATTGAAGCGGTTCTTTCTACTCATCCTACCGTGCGAGAAAGTGTGGTAATTGCCCATGAAGTGTCCGAAGGAGATAAGCACTTAGTGGCTTACTGCGTGGCTCAAACCGGTCAAGTTATAGATAACCAAGCTTTACGTGCTTTCCTGAAAGAAAGGCTACCTGATTACATGGTACCCGCATTCTGGGTAGAGATTGAGGCGATGCCACTGACACCGAGTGGTAAAATAGATCGCCGTGCGTTACCGATCCCCACTCTGACGAGAGAAACGTTAGAAAAAGCTTATGTTGCACCTCAGACGGCATTAGAGTACCTTATCGCTGAACTATGGCATTCGATATTGGGAATTAAGCAAATCGGTATTGAGGATAATTTTTTTGAATTAGGGGGTACCTCCATTAGTGGGATGGTTTTTATTAATCGACTTCAAGAAAAGCTACAGAGTCATCTTTATCCAATAGCCCTGTTTGAGGCACCAACTATTGTTGATTTTGCCACCTATCTGAAAGAACATTACGCAAAGGCAGTGTCAAAACTGTGTCAGTCTGAAGCCGGGGTTGAGTCAATTCAATCTGCTTCCAATCCGCCAATAGATTCCTCGAAAGTGTCCCAATTACGCCAATTAATCGCTGAGAGTCCATTTTTTGCTACTCGTTTTTCGCACGTCAAAAGAGAAACGGAACGATTACCACCGGCCATTTTTATTTTATCTCCCCCCCGCTCGGGTTCAACTTTATTAAGAGTGATGTTAGCCGGACATCCAGATTTATTTGTGCCACCGGAATTAGAATTGCTGTCTTTTGAAAACCTTCAACAGAGAAAAACCATTTTTTCAGGCCCTTATCAATTTGCTTTGGAAGGCACCATTAGAGCCATGATGGCACTTAAAGGCTGCACGATAGAACAAGCCACCAACCTGATGGCTGAATATGAAAATCAGAATTTAACCACGCCACAATTTTATCACCGGCTCCAAACTTGGTGTGGTGAAAAAACCTTAATTGATAAAACGCCATCTTACACACTGGCATTAAACACGCTAAACCGCGCGGAAAGCTATTTTGAAAACGCCCGTTATATCCACCTACTTCGACACCCTTATGGCATGATTCACTCATTTGCAGAAGCGAAATTTGATCAACTGTGGTTTCGATTTGAACATCACTTCTCAGCACGCGAATTAGGCGAATTAACTTGGCTCATCAGTCAGCAAAATATTCTGGACTTTTTGCAAGAGATACCCACTGAACGCCAGCATCGGCTGACATTTGAAGAACTAGTACGCGAACCTCGTAGCGTTTTAGAAAGTTTATGCCACTTTTTAGGGTTAGCATTTCATCCGGATATGCTACAACCTTATCAAGAAAAATCGCAACGAATGACTGATGGTATTTATCAGGTATCAAAAATGGTTGGGGATCCTAAATTTCATACCCATAAACAGATTGAGCCACAAACGGCAGATCGCTGGAGAAATACTTACACTGCGGATTTCCTTGGGGAGGTTACTTGGGAAATGGCCAAATCGTTCGGTTACCAAAAAATGTCGGATGAATTTCATCAGGTATCACCAATACTGAATTCCCCTTTGGTAACTCTTCAACCCGGTGACAAAAATCGCTTACCTTTTTTCTGCGTTCATCCGATAGGCGGAAACGTGTTTTGGTACATGGATTTAGCGCGTCATCTTGGTACCGAACAACCCTTTTATGGTTTACAATCGGCGGGACTTGATGGAGAACGAAAACCCTTAACACGCATTGAGGAAATGGCCCGTCTCTATATTAAGGCCTTACAAACAATTCAACCTCAAGGGCCTTACCAATTGGGCGGTTGGTCTTTAGGTGGTGTAGTGGCTTTTGAGATGGCCCAACAATTGAGAAAGCAAAGTCATCAAATCAATTTGTTAGCTTTGATAGACAGTTATGTGCCTACCGCGAGCAATTTTCCCAAAGAGATTGATGATACTCAACTGATGAGTTTATTCACTCGTAATCTAAGCGGTATTTTTGGCAACCCTCTAACTTTGGAAGAACGCCAGCAACGTGAGTCTGATAGTTATCAACAATTGAATTTTACTTTGCAACAAGCCAAAAAGCTGAATGACTTGCCAGCCCACCTGAAACAACAACATCATTTGTGGCAGGTTTTTAAAGCTAACCGTTTGGCAATGACTCATTATCAACCTCAGTGCTATCTTGGCCAACTTGTCTGGTTTGGTGCCAGTGATTCTAGGATAACCGCCTCACAAGCACGCGGGCAATGGCAAGAATTAGCGAGTGGTGATATAGAAACTTATACCTTTCCCGGTGATCATTACAGCCTTCTACAGGAGCCGACTGTCAAGCTTTTAGCTGAAAAATTGGGTACTTATCTTAATTAGCATTTGTTCCCGGCGAACTTTGTACGGGAGCAGGTATTGCGGATGAAAACAGCTTTGTGGTTGAAATTTGGTTTTGCAGATTTTTTTAATCATGATACAATGATTCCACGATGGGCGAACACGTAGTAAGTTCGCCCCTACATAAAGCTTGAAGCTCTATCTTTAATCTTTAACCATTATTTTTAATTCATTATGATTTAAAGTTTAATTCATTATGAGCTTTAAACTTTAAACAACTCTATTGTTAATTGATTATAATTTAAACTTTAAAACTTTAAACAAATTGAAAGATTTTTTTAATCATGATACAATAATTTTGCAATGGGCGAACATGTAGTAAGTTCGCCCCTACATAAAGCTTGAAGCTTTATCTTTAATCTCTAACCATTATTCTTAATTGATTATTCCTTACGATTTAATTCATTATGACTTAAACTTTAAACAACTATATTGTTAATTCATTATGATTTAAACAGATTGTAGGGACTACCAACTTATTTTAAAGAATGAATTTAATAAAATGTTTTTAATAGAAATTTTAATTGCTACTACTGCTGTTGTGTATATTGGAAAAAAAATATATGTCGCAGAAAATGATAAGAAGAAATCACCAGAAAAACTTGTGGCTCATAATGGCTCCACAAGCGAAGGTTCAACGTCTCTAGTAATTCATGAGAACGGAGTCAGTGAAAAAGAAAAATCGGTTAATTATTACTTCAAAGTCTCTTCAGCCACTTTGGGATTGACAGTCGCAACCACATTATTTTATCCGGCTTTGGCACCTCTAGGTGTATTTGCTATTATTTACAGTGCATTCCCCATTTATAAAGCCGGTTTTCGAGCTTTTTTCAAAACACGGCGGATAGAGGTAAGTATTCTTGATGTTATCCTCGTAACCGGAATGTTGGCTAACGGCTTTTTCTTTGTTTCGGCTGCAACTATATGGCTTCTTGCCCTTAGTGAAAAGTTGCTCATCAAAACCGAAAATGATTCACGTAAAAAGCTAGTTAATATTTTTGGCGAACAAATCCGTACTGTGTGGGTAAAAGTGGATGGCGTTGAGATCCAAATCTCTTTTGAGGCATTGAAGGTAGGTGATATCGTTGTGGTAAACGCCGGAGAAGTTATTCCGGTGGATGGTATTATTGTTGATGGTGTTGCTACCGTTGATCAACACACGCTGACTGGTGAGTCCCAGCCAGTGGAAAAAGCTAACGAAGACAAAGTATTAGCATCCACTATTCTATTATCGGGGCGTATCGGGATACGAGTTGAACAAACCGGTCAGGACACAATAGCTGCCAGAATTAGTAATGTCTTAAATAAGACAGCAGATTTTACATCTTCTGTACAGGCGCGAGGCATGGAAATTGCGAACTTTTATACCCCGCCGACATTAGCTCTAAGTGCTATAACTTTGCCTTTTTTGGGTGCGACTTCTGCCTTGACCATTCTTTTATCTAGTCTGGGATACAATATGCGGCTGGTCTCGCCAATCAGCGTGTTAAATTACTTGAAAATTTTATCAGAGCATGGCATCTTAATTAAAGATGGCCGCGCATTAGAACTATTGGATCGAGTTGATACCGTTGTTTTTGATAAAACTGGTACCCTAACTTTAGACCAGCCCCATATTGGTAATATCTATATCTGCGCCGGAATAGGGATAACAGAAAATAAGTTGTTGATGTACGCTGCTTCAGCAGAGTATCGACAAACCCATCCTATTGCTATGGCTATACTGGATACCGCAAAGCAACGGGGAATAAATTTACCGCCAATTGGCGAAGCTGCTTATGAGGTAGGATATGGAATTAAAGTTAAGGTAGATGAAGTTTTGGTTAGAGTGGGCAGCATCCGTTTTATGGAAATAGAAGAGATTGTCATTCCTGATGATATGAGAAACTTGCAGGATCAGGGTTTTGAAGAAGGTTATTCTCTAATTTGTGTCGCAATTAATGACCAACTGGGTGGCATGATTGAATTGCACCCAACCATACGTCCCGAAGTTAAAAGTATTCTTCGTGGGTTGCAACAACGCGATATGTCCCTATATATAATTTCTGGAGACCATGAAAAACCGACGCAACGGTTAGCTATGGAATTAGGAATTGACCACTATTTTGCTGAAACATTACCCGAAAACAAAGCGGATTTGATTGAAAAACTCCAACAAGATGGCAGAAATGTTTGTTTTGTTGGTGATGGTATCAATGACTCCATTGCTTTGAAAAAAGCGAATGTTTCTATATCTATAAAAGGAGCAACCACGGTTGCCACTGATACTGCCCAAATTATCTTAATGGATGGTACGCTCAACCAGCTTGATCAACTGTTTCATATTGCCAGCGATTTTGAAGGCAATATGAAAAATAATTTCAGAATATCAATGATCCCAGGGATCATCTGTATTGGTGGTGTATATGTATTCCATTTCGGGATTATTTCTGGCATTGCAATATACAATTTAGGGTTGATTACCGGGGTAACAAACGCTATGTTGCCATTGCAACAATATTCTGAATCGGATAAAGAACTGCAATTAAAACACGATAAGTCGGAAAACTAAATATGACAAGTAATAGTACAGATTGGTTAAGTTTGATGTTGGCCCTTGAATCCCTTGAAGAAGGATTTAGTGAGCATCGATTACCGTTAACAAACAAGCTGGCTGAGCAACAATTTCAACTCCATTTGGAAGAAGATGACAAGAAAATTTTCATCCATTTTGAAAATGGCTCTCAGCTTGAGTGGAGTTCAGATGGTGAGTCGCTGCAAGTGGAACATTATGAAGCGATAGAAATACGACCCAATATTTTCTTTGTTGACTGGGTATATAACGCTGCTCCGAAACAATCTATGTCCATTGTCATAGATTTAGTTGCCCAAGAGTCAACTTTGCTTTGGTCTCAACTGCCAAATGCAGAGGACGCGAGGCCTGACCTTTTTGAGCGAATAAATAGACTTAATGACTTGAGTGCCGTAAAGACTCACATTGTTCATGCGGGTATTAACGGAAAAAGAACTGAAGAAGTTCATTGTCGGACTACCGAATTAGTTGGAAAAAGGCTGATACATACTTACAGCAGTCAGCATGCTTTTGAACATATCTACCTCAATGAGCGATTGTTTTGCTGGCAATCTCTGAAGGGGCCTGATCAAGGTTTAGCTGATACTGATCCCGTAGATTATGTAAAAATCGGTGACAATCTTTACCTGTTTAGCTGGCGTGAACGGGTTGTTCCGTGGGTGGGAATTGTGATGATAGATTTAGTACAAATGAGGACAGCCGGAAAAGTCTTTTATGGTGACATCGTTAACCCTGATAAAGTGACTAACTATACTGTGGGTGCGAAAGTTGAGTTTTGGAATGAAATTTTGGATTTGGCTTGAAGATGCTAATTAAGGATGGTGCAATGATTGCAAATTTGCACTGGTACTTATTGTTGATATAAGGAGTAAGAACGATGGACTTTTATTTCACAATTTTCAGTTTTGCAATTTTTCTTGTTATTTTCTTATGGGTCGGTGTGTTGGCTACCAAGACTTCAAGCAATACTGAGAGCGATTATTTATTGGGAAACCGTTCCTTTGGAAAAAACTTTATTGGACTAAGTTTTGGAGCTACTGCGAACGGTAGTTGGATGATGATAGGTGCAGTGGGGATGGCCTATATGATCGGAATTTCAGCTTTGCTCATGGTTATAGCGACTTTTCTGGGTGAATTAATTTTTTGGACTTTTTTTGCCAAGAAAATCAACCAAATTTCTGTCGCTCAAAATTCACAAACTGTCCCTGAATTATTGGGTATTCCCTTCAAAAAAGCTCAAGGCCAACGAATCGTTACTTTCATCGTAGCCCTTATCACATTTGTGTTTCTTGGTGCAATTATGGCAGGTCAATTTTTCGCTGCCTCCAAAATGCTTGATGTCTTTTTTGGACTTAAACCATCGATAGGTATAATTGTTGCGGCGGCTATTATTCTGATGTACTGTGCTACTGGTGGGATAAGGGCATCGATTTGGACTGATGTGGTGCAAGCCTTTGTGGTGATATTTGTTTCTTTTGGGATGCTAATAGCTGTTGTTATTGCTGGTGGTGGCGTTTCAGAAATTATCTCAGCACTGAACCGAATTGATCCAGAATTAACTAATCTTACCGCCGGTTTTACCGGCTGGTCTCTAAGCGCCTTTCTCGTCGGTTTTTTCTTTTTTGGCTTCGGATTTGGTATGAGTCAACCTCAACTTCTGGTCAGATTGATGGCTGGACGCAATCCTGAAGAGGTGAAACAAGCAAAGTGGATATACTTTGCTTATGCCTATTCGACTTGGATTGCTCTGGTTTTATTTGGCTTGATTTGCCGGGCATTAATTCCCGATATTGATGATGCAGAACAGACATTGCCTTTTTATGCCATGCAAAATTTTCATCCCGTGTTAGTGGGTATTGTTTTGGCCGGTGTCTTTTCTCTCATTGCTTCTACAGTAGATTCTCTACTCCTTGTTTGTTCGAGTGCATTGGCGAGAGATATTTCCCCTACTTTGCATCATAAAATGTCGAATCAATATGGGGTGAAATACAATCAAGCCATGACATTATTGGTAGCTATTCTAGCCGTCATCGCCGCGCTTTCTATTTCTGGCACTGTGTCTGCGGTGCTTCTTTTTGCGGTCGGGGCGATAGCAAGTTCGCTGGGGCCAGCCGTGCTGATTACTTTAATCAAAAGGCGTACTCATTATATTGCTTTGAGTGTGACAATGTTTGTTGGCATGATTACAGCCATTATTTGGAACGTTTTGGGATACAGTATGATAATTTTTGAAATCTTCCCGGGTTTTGTGGTTGCCTTGTTGGTGCATGAATTGTTAATGGTGAGTATTTTTTCTAGAAGACGGTTATCCCAGCAAGTATAGGGCGTGTCCCATGCACCATTTTCGGTTGGTGAATTAAAAGGAGAAAAATGAAGAACTTAAAAAGTGCCATTTCTGCTTGGCAAAACATCCTTGGAATAGAGGATGTTATTAGCGATGCAAGTGTGCTGAAAACTTTTCAACTAGCTACATTTGCTACTAGCCAACAAATACCTGCCATCATCCGTCCCGCTAATCGGGTTGAAGTGCAGGATTGTGTACGAATTGCTAACCAGTATAAGGTGCCCATTTACCCTATTAGTCGGGGCAGAAACTGGGGGTATGGCTCATCGGTTCCGGTACAAGATGGTTGTGTGGTAATGGAATTAAGCCGTATGAACCAAATTGTGGATTACGATGAAAAATTAGCTTATGCTACCTTGGAACCGGGCGTGACGCAGCAACAACTGTTTGACTTTCTAAAAAAGCAAAACTCAAATCTGTTTATGAGTGCCACCGGTGCGCCACCAGATTCTAGCCTAATTGGGAATATACTGGAAAGGGGCTTAGGTGAAGGGCCTTATGGGGATCGCTTTGAGTATGTTTGTGGTATGGAAGTTATTTTACCTACCGGCGATTGTGTTCACACCGGCTTTGGACGATTTGCCGGTGCTAAAGCAAACCGTATCGGTCATTGGGGAATCGGGCCATATCTTGACGGTTTGTTTACTCAATCTAATCTAGGAATCGTTACTCAGCTAACCCTCTGGCTAACACCATATCCTAAGTATTTCCAGTCGTTTTATTATTCTATCAAGAAAGAGGCTCGTCTTGAAGAAGTCATTGATACCGTGCGAGACCTCAAGTTGAAGAGATTGATTGAAACGGCTTTTGTTATAGCTAATGACTTTAGAGCACTCCCACTGACTCAGCAATACCCTTGGGAAGAATCAGATCAGAAGACTCCGCTTCCAGAATCGGTAAGACAAAATTTGCGACGGACTTTTCTTGGGGGCAGTATATGGTCTGGTTCAGGTGCTCTATACTCCAATAGCAAGGCGCAGGGACGAGTCGTGCGTCGATTAATCAAACAAGCCTTGTACAAAAAAGTTGATCGAATTGTATTCTTTGATGCCAGAAAAGCGCGATTAGTGCAAATGAAAATCGTCCAGCCTTTCATAAAACGATTTTTCGGATTTGATGCCGGTAGTTTTGCCAAATATTTTTTCGACAAAAATCCCCAGCGTGGTATTCCGATAACAGAAGCCGCCGGATTAACTTATTGGAGAAAACGATTTCCCGTCCCAACGGATATCAATCCAAATAGAGACCTTTGTGGACTGATATGGTGTTCACCTCTCGTTCCGTTTGATGGCAAACATGTCATAAATGCCTTAAAAATTATTGAGGAAGTTGTAGTAGCACATAAATTTGAACCAAATATCGGTTTGAATTGTGCGACCGACAGAAGTATTATTATCACAATAGGCATTGTTTATGACCGAGAAATCCCCGGAGAGGATCAGCAAGCATTAAGCTGTCATAATGCGCTGCTCGACAAATTGAGCAAAGCTGGCTATATCCCTTATCGGCTGGGAATAGATGCCATGACAAAACTACCTCAACCCCAAGATGACTACGGCAAGTTGCTCCAGCAACTGAAAAAAACTTTAGATCCGAATGACATTCTATCCCCCGGCCGGTATGATTTCCGCTCCACTTGGCCAGATTCATTTTAAACGAAAATTAAACCGAAGAAAAATTAACATTTATGATGGTAAACAGTTTTGACGAATGGTCTCCTTTAAAGGAGGTTATTGTCGGTTCACCAATTCATTATGAATTGCCAGAGTTAGAACTTTCTTTCAAACTCTTTTTTCATGATGTGGCCCACTCGGCCTTTTATTACCCCACTTATGAAAAAGCAACGGTTGATAAACAAGAAGCTTCAACCAAAAAATTGCAACGGCAGTACGTTGAAGAATTAGCCGAAGATGTGGACGAATTCACTAATGCCTTGATAAAACTTGGGGTTAAAGTACACCGTCCAATTCCGTTAAATCAGGTCATCAGTTTCAAAACGCCTTATTGGGAAGCAACCGGTCTCCCGGCTTTAAATGTGCGTGATCAAGCGATCATTATGGGCAATGAGATCATAGAAACCTCTCCTCAAGTCAGAGCAAGGTACTTTGAAAATGATCTCTTAAAGCCGGTTTTTTATGAATATTTCAAAGGCGGTTCCGGCTGGACATCGATGCCCCGACCAATTATGAGCGACCAATCGTTTGATACTTCCTACGTTTCAGGGCAAGAAACCCCGGCTATTCAAGAAGTTTATTCCCAAAAAACCTCTGAGTTTGACATTGGTTTTGAGATGATGATTGACGCTGCACAATGTATTCGCTTTGGTAAAGACATTTTGATCAATGTTGCTACCGAGAACCATGAGTTAGGTTTGCAGTGGTTTGAACGTCACTTGGGGGACAAGTTCCGGTTTCATCGGCTCTATCGGTTTGCAGACAATCATATTGACAGTCTTGTTCTGCCTTTAAAACCAGGCACACTTTTGCTGCGTAACCCCAGTATTGTGGACAAGCTGCCTAAAGCGTTGCAAAAATGGGATAAAATTTATGCCCCGGAACCACAAGATAATATTTTTCCCTCTTATGAAAACGATGATTTAATTTTAACGAGTAAATTTATTGATCTGAACGTACTATCAGTTGATGAAGAAACGGTGGTTGTGAATTCACTATTCCCCGAACTTATCAAGACCTTGGAAAAGCATGGCTTTACAACGGTTCCGGTTCGTCATCGTCATCGGCGGATTTTTGGTGGCGGTTTCCACTGTTTTACTTTGGATACTGTTAGAGAAGGTTCTGCGTTGGAAGACTATTTTAGTTAGTAAATTCCCAAAAAATAAAATACCAAAGGCAACCACAAAGGTCAGCCCCAACACGCGAATATTGTAGGGGCAATCCTTTATGGTTGCCCAATTCTGTGTGAGGGTATTTTAAGGGTGCATTCCCATTTTCACGGTGGTTTAGAATAATTGCCATAGTTCCATAGGTTTCACCTATGGCTATTCACTTTCGGGGTTGATTAACACCGAAGGTGTGAAACGTTAATAGCCATAGTTCCATAGGTTTCACCTATGGCTATTCATGTTTAACCCCTTTCGGGGTTAATTAACACCGAAGGTGTGAAACGTTAATAGCCATAGGTGAAACCTATGGAACTAAATTGGCTCTGTGAATTCAACCATTAATTTTACGAGCCGAAAAATGGAAATGTCCCCGTATTTTAATTAATTTGTTGGAGTTACTTTAGTGCTTGAACAAAAACTAGCAAATTTTACTTGAAAACCAACAAAAACCGGTTTACGCATTGCCGCTTATTTAAAGCACCACTTTGCCTTGGGGCGTTTTATATTCTAGGTGACCTAATTCTGGGTTTTCATAAATAATAAGATTGGGGAATTTATTTTTTCATCGAATTCTAACCGGTTTTAGGATAGCATTGGTAATTACCTATTACTTTTTTTGCTCTACCGAAATGAAAACTCAACTTGGAAATTCTTAACAAATTCAATGAAACCTATTATGATGACACAACTCAGTCTTAAAAATTTTAAATCTCACAAGAATACAAGACTTTCTTTGTCTAATCTGAATATCCTAGCCGGTAATAATGGTGTGGGTAAATCGTCGGTATTGCAAGGGTTATTATTGCTAAGACAGTCGTACTTCAAAAATAATTTGCTTGGCTCCGGACTCGATCTCAACGGTTTTTTATGCGATATTGGTGTTGCCTTCGATGCGATTTATCAATATGCGACTAATGGTTTTATTGAGTTAGCATTTTCGACAGCTCAAAAAAACTATCGGTGGCAATTTGAGTATCAAGAACCCACTGCCACATTTATGCACCGATTAAACCAGCCAGAATCTATTGATGACATAAGTCTTTTTGGTAACCATTTTCAATATCTGAGTGCCGCACGGTTAGCACCTCAAAAGAGCTACCTCAAAGATACTTATCAGGTGGAAGTTCTGCGTCAGATTTCTTACCAAAAAGGTTCGGGTGAATTTGTCGCCCATTTTTTACAGCATTATGCGCACGAAAAAATCGCTTTTCCTAACCTAAAACACCCGTTAAGTGAGTCAGAAGCATTACTTGAACAAACTAATATTTGGTTACGAGAAATTATACCTCATGTAAAAGTCATTGTCCGTGAAAATCAAGGGTTAAATGCTTTTGAGATTCGCTATCAATTCATATCTGCACAGCCCGATATTTTGTCTACCAATGAATTTAAAGCGGAAAATGTTGGATTTGGTATTTCTTATACCTTACCTATTATTGTAGCCATCCTGTCTGCAAAGCCGGATAGCCTTATTATGATTGAAAATCCAGAGTCCCATTTGCATCCCAAAAGCCAATCTAAACTCGCCAAATTTATAGCATTAGCGGCTCAAAATGGTATACAAATCTTCCTTGAAACACATAGCGATCATATTATTAATGGAACACTTGTGGCAGTCAAAAGTTATGAAACCGAAAAACACCAAGGAATTGCTCATGACAAAGTGAGAATCCACTATTTTTACAGCGAAGATACTCAACACACCACTGAGGTTATCAACGTGCCGGTTTTAGAAGGTGGACGAATAACAAATCCGCCTTTGGGTTTTTTTGATCAAATTGAAACCGATTTGGAAACGTTAATGGGCTTTTAAAATGGCTGTTAAAATATTTCTGTTATTTCCACAAGAAGATGATGAAATTCTTGTTATTGACAACCCACAAATAGCTAAAGATATTATTCAAACGGCTATCAAATTACGTCAAACTATACGTCAACAATATAATGACATTGCGCTTTTTTATGATAGCAAGAATCTCAAAGCATTTTTACAAAAAATTGCTGTCCTTTTTGATAATGAATATCTGCAAAAACCTAGCACACAACTTAAAATCAGTTTACAAACATCTACTGATTGGCGCACGAGTGCGGTACAACAACCTGAATGTAGTTATGTTTTGTGGTTCTTAGATCAATTTGAAGTCAAAGCAGTGAGTAATAGTACCCTAGCTGAAATGGCTGAGAGAATTTTAAGCCAAACGACTGAAAAATACTTGCTGATCAATCTACACCAAAGCATTCGTATTAATCGTCAATTTTTGCCAATCTTCAAAGACTGTCAACATATAGCCGGTTTACCTAAGTTTGTGCATATTGAATTTATTGCTGATGAGAAAGAATTTCAACTTTGGTGGAATATTTATCAAAACGGTAAAAGTCATTTTAGTTTATTAAATCGACAAAGATTTACCAGAACTCACCTAGTTGAACAAGGTAAAACCGTCTATAAAGAAGTTTCAACTAACCGTTATTGGTATTTAGATAATCTGCATAAAGATCATTATGAAGTCTTCAATGCTCAGGGCGAACATATTGGAATTGCTAATTTACAAGGAGAAATTAACAATTCTAAAAAAGAAAAAGGTAGGACGATATCCCTGTAGTTATTGGCAGTCAGAAGCCGGTCGTAGTTGACATTATCTTGGTTCTCGTTCAGAGCATCCTATTTATGGTATAATGGCACCTTCTTTAATTGTTCATATCGGGCTAACTCATGTTCTATCCAGAGTTCAGCACCAGTATCCTTGAGAAACTTCTCAATGCGTTCCATCGATTTAAGGCTTTTCTCTTTGTCTGTATTAAAAGTAGGCACAAGCTTTTTCTTCCAGCTGATCTTAAAGTGGCAGAGATCCCCCGACAGTACAATAGGTCCGGTTTCCTTTAAATCAAGAAACAATACCTGATGACCGGGCGTATGTCCCGGGGCTGGAATGAGCCGAACCCGACCATCTCCGAATACATCGTGTTCACCATTGAGGACAACTTTGTCTGCATGCCGGAGATTTCCATACAGCTTAGGATCAAAAGCCGGCACAGTTATTTTTTCAGCAAAAGCGGCATCGTACTCATCCTTCTGGATGAGTAACTTCGCCCCTTTAACGTCATTGGCGATCCCGACATGGTCGAAGTGCATATGTGAAAAGGCCATATAATCGAAATCATCCATGTCCATACCTATTTGGACCAACTGCTCTTGGAACGTCTTGTCAAGCCGCATACGCCAGCCTTTCTTTTCCTGCCAACCATAAGTGCCAGCTTTAGACTTACTTGAGGGTAGTCCTCCTTCTTTAGACTGATAAGCACCAGCTTTAGACTTACTTGAGGGTAGTCCTTCTTCTTTAGACTGATAAGTGCCAGCTTTAGACTTACTTAAGGGCAGTCCTCCTTCCCACAATAGCCGACCTTTCTGATGTTCAATGACATAACAAGGCACAAAGAGGTCACGCACAGTGGTTTCACTGGCAGAAATTCCAAAAAACTTCAAAGTGTCATCGTCATAGTTCAGTCTCCCACAGTCAAACACGTAAAGCTTGAGCTGTGATTGGGTATTCGGCGGTTGGATCTCCGCTACAGCGTAACTACCACAAAGCACTAACCCTAGACAAATCAGTATTCGCGTAAATCGGATCATTATATTCATAATACCTTTCTTATGTTGATTGATTGTACATCAATTTATAAAATTGTTGAAACATTATATGTTATCCAATTGGCAATCGCTAGATAAATAAAACGTTTATTGGGGCTGCATTGTACACAGTTATAATCTACTGTCAAGTTAAAGCTTCTTTGCTTTTGTATAATTGCGTTAATTATTAATTGATTAATTATTGTGTTTTGATAAAATTTAAAACGGTTTATTTTTTGAGTAGTCCAACAATGTGGATGATGTGATATAGCGTGCGACGGATGCTCACTTAATAAGCTAATATCATCATAAACATTCGTTGTTGTGTATGATATAATAAAATGGTTTACTTATTAGAGTTTATGCCAATTTTAATACAACTTGTTGATTTTGCTAATGTTTATTTAAATTTATTTGATTAATAATTATGTTTGCAGAATTTTTTAAAGATAAAAACTATTTAGTCACTGGTGCGAGTGGTGGTATTGGTGTCGGCATTGTCAAAGCATTGGCAACAGAAGCTGCTAATGTGGGTATTCATTACAACAGCCGTTATGAAGGTGCTTTGAAATCTAAAAAAGCGGTTGAGGCAGCCGGTGGAAAAGCAGTTATTTATCAAGCCGATTTGCGTTCCAGTCAAAAAATCAAAAAACTGGTGGCTGCATTTATATCCGATTTTGGAAGCATTGATGGTTTGATTAATAATGCTGGCATCGTACTTAAGGCGAGTATTGAAAATGCAGATGAAGATTATTGGGATAATGTGATTCAAATTAATTTAAGAGCACCCTACATTTTAAGCCGTGCTGTATTGCCATACTTAAAACAGTCAAAAGGCATCATTATTCATAATACTAGTATTCATGCACAATACACAACTGAACATTTTAGTGCTTATGCTGCATCCAAAGCGGCGTTAAAAAGTTTAACTAAGTCTCAAGCTTTGGAATGGGCTAAGTATGGTATTCGGGTTAACGCTATTGCCCCGGGTGTGGTACCGGTTGAGAGAACTCAAGATTATTTCAAGCAGCCCGATAATCAAGCTTTATGGTTAAAAAATTTGCCCCTCAATCGTTTGGGCAAGGTTGAAGATATCGCTAATTTTGTGGTATTTTTATGTTCTGATAAAGCAAGTTGGACAACCGGGCAATCTTATATAGTAGATGGTGGCATGGTTGCAAGAGCTAACTTTCCTTTTCGGTCAGAGCCACCTTTACCTGAAAAGCCAATAAAAATAGAGAACTAACCGAAAAGCATGAGTAACTCTATTGGGGCACTAGTTTAGTTAAATAATGATGAATAATCTACAACGCTTAGAACAGGTAAGACAATTTCTTCATGAAGATACCGGAGATTTTTCAGCTTTTTTGGAAATTGTTAATGATAATTCTATTATGTACTATGTTGGTAATAACCTTCCTTTTTCCGGTACGTATAAAGGGAAAAAAGGATTCAAAGAATTTTTTGATAAGTTGTTTCAAATACGGATTCCTATGGTTAAATGTCAACGGTTGACATTTTTTGGTTACGACACCCCAGATGGGGGAGTTGTCACTGGTGGTGTTTCGCAAGCTACCAACATTCGTACTGGATTGTCTTGTGAATACGAATGGTTAAGTTTTTGTACATTCACGCCGGATTCAAAAATTATTAAGCTATCTACTTTTGTGGATTCAGAACCATTCTTGAAAGCCATAGAAGGGTAGTCAAAGTGCGCTGGAGTACAAAGCTGAAGCTTTGTACTCCAAGCCTTCCCGGCATTTCGATTTTTGCTTAACACAATCATTTATAAACGGTAATTAAAACTATGTTAATTGATATCCTTATTGTGTCCACTATTTATATGGGGGTTTCCCTTTATAAAAAATCTACAAGTCAGAAAAAAAAACGGGTTATAAAAAAACAGTCTAGTGATATAACCACGGATATGAAATTACAAATTAATACCGCACAAGATAAAGCTAAATACTATACAAAAACTAGTGCAATAGGTATGGGGATGATGCTTGTTCATCAATTCAATCCAATATTCCACATATTAAGTCTTGGTTTATTGAGCTATAACAGTATACCTATTTTCAATTCAGCTAAACAATCTTGGTTTAAAGAGAAAAAACTGACTAATAATTTTCTCAATTCTATTGTAATTATGTTGTGTATCGTAACAAAGCAATTTTTTGTTGCCTCTTTGATCGGATTGTCTTACCATTTGGGCATATTTTTATTAGAAAAGGCACAAGGTCACTCAAAAAAAATGTTGGTTGATGTGTATAGTTGGCAGCCACAGTTTGTTTGGGTATTAAAGGATAGTGTCGAAATCGAAATTCCCTTAGCGGAAATAAAAGCCGGCGATATTTTGATTGTTCACACTGGGGAAGCAATACCGGTTGATGGTACTATTGTTCAAGGTAGTGCAATAATTGATGAACAAGCCTTAACCGGAGAATCGCAACCGATAGAAAAAATAGTTGGCAACCAGGTGTTTGCATCAACATTGTTGATGAGTGGTAGTTTGCAAATAGCAGTGAAAAAAACTGGGCGTGAAACCACGATAGCTGAAATTGGCAAAATATTGAACCATTCAGCCGAATATAAAGCTCAGACCCAATTAAATGGGGAAATATGGGCAGACAAAGCTGTGGTACCCCAAATCGGTTTAGCCGTTATCAGTTGGCCAGCGTTTGGGATCAATGGGATGGGTGGAATACTCAAGCAAAGTTTTGGTAACATTATTCGTATCCTAGTTTCATTAGATACCATTAACCATCTAACCATAGCATCACGGAATAGTATTCTGATTAAACATGGTCAAGCATTAGAAAACTTAGGTAATATAGATACGGTTTTATTTGATAAGACCGGTACACTCACCACCGGGCAATTACAAGTTACAAAAATTATCGCGTATAATCATTATGATAAGAGCAGTATTTTACGTTATGCGGCAATAGCCGAATACAAACTCAATCATCCGATTGCTAAAGCTATTTTGCAAAAAGCCGCCGATGAAAACCTAGAATTACCTAAAATAGCAGATAACTATTATCATATTGGCTATGGTATTCAGGTAAATATTGACCAAGACAGCATCTATATTGGTAGTTTGCGGTTTATGCAAAATAAAAAATTTGTCATACCAGCAGCGTTGGAACAAGACCATATTACCAGTCATTCTGATGGTTGTTCACTAGTCGTTGTGGCATTTAATAATGACGTTATAGGTGCAATTGAGTTAAAAGCAAGCTTACGTCCAGAAACGATGGAATTGATTTCAGCATTGAAACAGCGAGGAATCAATCACATTGCGGTTGTTTCTGGTGATCATCAGCAACCTACCCAACAATTAGCTAAAACATTGGGGCTAGATGATTATTTTTATGATGTATTACCTCATGATAAGAAAAAAATTGTTGAAGCGTTGCAATCTAAGGGGAGAAAAGTTTGTTTTGTTGGTGATGGCATAAATGATACCATTGCCATGCAACAAGCAGATGTATCCATTTCGCTCAGTGGTGCCACCTCAATTGCAATTGATACTGCTCAAGTCATTTTCACTGATGGCAACCTATCACATATACCAACTTTATTAGATATTGCTAATAGCCTTGATAAAAAGATGCATCAGACTTTGTGGATTACTGGTGCTGCTACTACAGTAAATGTCGGTTGTATTTATTTGTTTGGGTTTGGGATATTGGGTGCTGTGGTATTGAATCACATAGGGTTTTTTATTGGCTTGGGAAACACTATGTTGCCATTGTATAAAATCAAAAAGTAAAATCAAAGTCTAATAAAGCAAATCCAACTGACCTCTACTATTAACTCACTCCCAAACTGATGGTGTGAGCTAATTAATCATTAAAGCGATACGATGTCCGTTAGATTTTACTATAACCCCATTTATTTCAAAGAGGTAATCAAGTGATTCTCAATATGTTGGTTTTAGGCAGCGTTTTATATGTCGGCTTCAAAAGCTTTAAAAAGCAAGGTAAACCGGAAAAAACCGGAAAAAACATCTCCACTACAATGAAAAGTGTAGTAGAAGAACAATTTACCCAAATGGTTGAAGAGTCGGATGACAAAAAATCTTCGGCAAAGCTCACGTTTGAAGAAAAAAATAAGCGTGAAATTATCAGTGCTTCGTTAGCACTGACGCTGTCTTCAATAGGCACTTGGTTATACAAACCATTAGGCTTGTTTAGCATTCCTTTCGTTATCTATGCGAACAAATCATACCATAAGAAAAGCTACGAATTAATCAAACAAGGGAAAACAAGTACTGAAATGCTAGTCAGCATCATCATGATCGGCTGTATTATTCTTGGACTTTTTTCCATGGCCAGCTTAATCGTTTTATTCTTTGGAATTGCAACACGACTTTCTATGCGAGTGACTCAAAATTCCAGACAAAGCTTGATTAACACATTTGAACAACATCCTGATTTTGTTTGGATTACGGTTGAAAATGCTGAAATTAGCATACCGTTTAATGAACTACAACAAGGCGATATTGTTGTCGTTCATGCTGGGGAAATGATTCCGGCAGACGGTACTGTTGTTGACGGAATGGCAAGCGTTGATCAACATATTTTAACCGGTGAGGCGAGGCCAATCGAAAAGGAATCCGGTGATGAAGTATTTGCCTCAACGGTCGTTTTGTCTGGAAAAATTTATGTGAAAGCGGAAAAAACCGGAGAAAATAGCACTATCGCTAAAATCACTCACATATTAAATAATACGGTTGATTTTAAATCCACTCTACAACTACGCGCTGATAGACTCTCCAAACAGTTAGTTAACCCGGCATTGATAGCCGGTGGTGTCGCATTACCGCTCTTAGGTTTTCATGGCGCATTAGCTGTGGTTAACGCTCATCCTAAGAATAAAATGATGGGTATTGCGCCGATTGGTATCATGAACTATCTCAATTTGGCTTCTAAACAAGGAATTTTAATTAAAGACGGGCGTTCTTTAGAATTGCTGAACAAAGTTGATACCATTGTATTTGATAAAACCGGTACTTTGACTGAGGAACAGCCCCATATAGGTGCCATTCATTATGATTCAGATTTTACGGAAGATGAGATTTTGATTTATGCAGCCGCAGCTGAGTATAAACAGAAACATCCCCTAGCCAAGGCTATCTTGCAAGAAGCTGAAAATCGACAATTAAGCATACCTTCTATAGAAGATAGCGAATATAAATTGGGCTATGGGATAACTGTTAACGTTGCCGGAAAAACCGTCCATCTTGGCAGTGAACGATTTATGGAGGTGGAGAACATTTTAATTCCGCCATTTTTTAGAAAGCAACAAAAACTCAGTCATGAAGAAGGATATAGTTTGGTTATGGTGGCTGTCGATAAACATCTTGCGGGTGCTATTGAACTGTTGCCCACCGTGCGCCCGGAAGCAAAGGCGATTATCAGCCGTTTAAAACAACGCCAAAACATCAAAGCCACCTATATTATCTCCGGCGATCATGAAATACCAACGAAAAAACTAGCCAAAGCACTGGGCATCGATCACTATTTTGCCGAAACCTTGCCAGAAGAGAAAGCGGCTATCATTGAGCAATTACAGCAAGAAGGGCATTTTATTTGTTATATTGGTGATGGTATCAATGATTCAATTGCTATGAAAAAATCTCATGTTTCCGTTTCTCTAGCTGGTGCTTCCACTATCGCCATCGATACAGCGCAGATTGTCTTAATGGATAACGGTATTAACCATTTAAATTTACTTTTTGAGTTGGCTAATAAATTTAATGCCAATATGAATACAACATTTGCTATTATATTGATACCCGCCGTTATCAATGTCAGTGGTGCCTTTTTATTCGGTTTTGGTATTGCCCAAACAGTTGCCTTAAATATAACTAGCCTAGTTTTTGCGATAGGTAATGCAATGACACCTTTGTTAAAACAGCCTGAAAAGCAACTCACTTCTGAAGCATCAAAGCCTTAAATAGAAACAGCATTGAGTTTGAAACGTTACGCCTTCATAATGACATTAACGCATTATCGAGGTGGCAGCGTCGCAGGACGCTGGCGCGCTCATCGTTATACATAAATTTTTAAGTAATTGAAATAAAAGTATATTTCTCGTTCCCACGCGCCGGCGTGGGAACGCACTCTCTTTGTTACAGCAAAGCGGGCCGCAAAGACGGGACGCTGGCGCGTCCCAAATCGGTTCCCACGCCGGCGCGTGGGAACCAGAAAATGGATATTTTTATGAACAAGTCATGGTTTATTACCGGCACCGATACTGAGATTGGTAAAACTTGGTGTACTTTAGCATTAATTCAATATTTTAAAAACCAAGGTTTACGGGTGGCAGGTATGAAACCTATTGCTGCCGGTTGTCATTGGAGTGAAACGGGTTTAAAAAATAGTGATGCTGAACAAATTTTAGCTACCAGTGGGTTAGCAGTGCCTTATGATTGGGTGAATCCTTACGCTTTTGAGCCACCAATCGCACCTCATGTAGCCGCGACACAAGTTGGGCAACTTATTGAATTATCTAATATTATTCATAAGTATCAACAATTAGCGGCGCAAGCCGATATGGTGGTGGTAGAAGGTGTGGGGGGATGGCGGGTGCCGATTAATGCTACCCAAAGTTTGAAGGATATGGTGTTGGCTATGGAGGCACAAGTAATTTTAGTTGTTGGTATGCGTTTGGGGTGTATTAATCATGCTTTATTAAGTGCCGAAGTGATTAGAGGCGATGGTTGCACTCTAGCCGGTTGGATAGCCAATCCAATTGATCCTGATTTTGATGAACAAGCTTCTATTGATACTTTGCAAGAACGTTTGAAAGTTCCTTTGTTGGCACAAATGCCTTATTTGGCTTATCTGGATATTTTACGACTTGTTAAGAGAATAAGGACTAAAAGCTAATGTAGGGCAATAGTGAATGGAACACCGCCAGAAATCCGATTTTTGAAAAAATCGGATTTCTTTAGGCTACGAGGATCGATTAGAGCTTTGGTTTCTCTTTACAACATTTGTACAAGTTTTTTTGAGGCAATAGCTCAATTTCAAATAGATAGGGCCATAATTTACCAGTTACAAACAGTCGTTTTCCTCTGCTATCATAAGCAATACCATTAAGTACCGCTTCTGATCGGTTTTTAAGAAGTGTAATGTCAATTATTCCGGTTAGATCAATCCAGCTTGAAACAAGCCCGGTTTTGGGAGAAATGCGAGCAATTAAATTAGTTTGCCAAACATTAGCCCATATCTCACCGTTTATATATTCCAATTCGTTGAGTCTGTTAATGGGGATATTGTTATCATATACCTTAAGACGGGCGGTTTCTTTAAATGTATTAGCATCAAGAAAATACAATGTGTTACTGCCATCACTCATAATCAACTGTTGACCATCATGGGTAATGCCCCACCCTTGAGTAGAATATCGAAACTCTCGCAATTTCTTAAAACTTTCTCGCTGATAAACAAAGCCTTGTTGTGATTTCCAAGTTAATTGAAAAATTTTATTCTGCCATAAGGTGATGCCCTCTGCAAAGAAACGCTTAGGTAGGTGTTCAATTTGCAAAATATGGCCGGTTTCTAAGGCTACTTTACGCAATGATGAATGACCACGTAAACCAGTACTTTCATAAAGAAAACCATTATGGTAAAAAAGTCCTTGAGTAAAAGCGTTGGGATCATGTGGATAGGTATTTACAATACGATAAGTGTGAACCGGAGCTTTTGGCGGCGGCAAATAACTGCCAATTGTCAATGTAACGAGTGCTAACAAGATTATTTTCTTAGACATAGTAATATAGACATATAGTGATCCTAAATGAATTGTAAATAAAACGTTACGGACGGGGTTGCAAACCCCGGGAAGCGTTCCACAAATAGTAAATAAAACGTTACGGACGGGGTTGCAAACCCCGGGAAGCGATTCCATAAAACGTTACGACGGGGTTGCAAACCCCGGGAAGCGATTCCACAACGATTCCACAAATATTTCAAGCTTTGAATGTAGGGGCAATCCTTTATGGTTGCCCTCAATTTTTTTGAAGGTGCCCGATAAATAATCATGACATTATGGAAAAGGAAACATTTTTATAGGGCTTGCCATTCTATCAACGTTATGCCCCATCGCACCAAGTTGATGATTTAAGCC
>Ga0233403_10000226_pt1 | contig 26636 bp, 26 predicted proteins | sample Na_oxic_1_MG_FD_179866 | JGI IMG/M metagenome (GOLD analysis project Ga0233403, IMG submission 179866) | Seawater microbial communities from Saanich Inlet, British Columbia, Canada - Na_oxic_1_MG | ecosystem: Environmental > Aquatic > Marine > Inlet | place: Canada: British Columbia | collected...
CGCGATGGAGGCCGGAGGCCACAACCAGCAACGACGTTCCGACAGCGCTCAAGATACCGATAGCACCGTAAAAGATGAGGTTCCCGTTGCGTTCCAGGTGGCTGCGTTGGATTCTCAGCCGTTCCGATTCAATGTCGGCAATGCGGGATTTTTCCAGGTTGATTTTCTCCATTTCCAGCGATTCCCGGGCCTGTTTCAGATCATCAGACATGGTGGAGCTCATCACGATGCGCACCGTAATAATGATGCTGACGGTCAGAAAGAACCCGACGAGAATTTGAATTCGCGCGTATTTCATGCTATTTACCTCCTACCACAGCAACAACAGCACAATGAGCGTACCAACACCCAGCGCCATGCCCAATAGCAACGGCCAGAGCATAGATGCACGAGCGTGAGGCTGCGGGTACACATCATCAATGATCGTCAGGAGCATTTTGACGTCGGTTTTCGAAATCGTGTCATGCAGCAAAATACGCTCCCTGAGCCTATGGGCGGCTGCGACCGGAACACGCAAGCGCTTCTGTGGTGTTCGTTGCTGTGTCATTGCGAAGTCCTCCCTAAGAAATTGCCAGTCCAACACCAACCAATACGCCATACACAATCGACATAATCAGCTTATGTTTCACCCACAGATACACGGCCAGTCCCAGCGCTCCGCCCCAGAACCACCAGGGCAGCGACTCGAACAGCGGCCCCAGCGCAGTTCCGGCGCTCCACGTCAGTACGCGCCCTGGGCGACTGCTGAACGTGCCGTGCAGTTCCGAATAGGCGGCATACAGAAAACCGCAGAACAGAAGCCCGCTGCAATACAATATGATGCGTTTGACGCGACGGATGAGGCCCGGTTTCCGGCGTGGGTTCTTTTGGATTTTCTGACGTGTGTTGCGTGGTTTTTTCATGAGGCCACCTCCGCGACGACGTAGCGAATGGCCAACGACTGCCCGGTGACGGCCCGGATCGTCTCATGCAGGATGCGGCCGTAATGGGCGCGCAGCCAATAGACAAAGGTGTCGTCCGGACATTTGATGACGCAGGCGGCGGCTTCGAAGGTGGCCGTCAGCGGGCGCAGCCAGGTGTTGAAGGAGGGCGGGTTGATGCGGGGTTTGAGCGCGGCAAGCACGGCGTTCCAGACGGCGGCGGGCAACTCACCCCCCGCGCTGTTTCCAAAACAGTCCCCCTCATCTTGCGAAGAGAGGGGGAGCACGAGTGATGGCGACATACCCGTCTTCTCCCCCTCTTTTTTTAAGATGAGGGGGGCTGTTTCGGAAACAGCGCGGGGGGTGAGATCGGGGCTGAGTTCGTCCGACTGCATGAAGTGAAATTCAAGCTGCTGTTGGACGGACTGCATGGCGCGGTCCAGGTAGTTGAAGAGGGGATTCAAAAAGTTGGCTTTGACGTAGTTGTAAAAGGCGTAGGCTTCTTTTTTCAGGGCGTAGGCGCAATGGCAGTAGAGCAGTTTGGCGTTGGGGGCCGGCTCGTTGAAGTCGGTCATGCGCCGGCGCAGCAATTCCAGGGCCGCGTCGGGGGACAGGAAGAAGTCGGCCTGGAGTTTGTCGAACCAGGGCTGTTGGCCGGCCGGAATCTCGACGAGCGCCGGATCTTCGTCCGGCGGGGCGGCCTGTTTTTCGTCGCTCGCCTGATTTTCGACGACCGCATTCCTTGTATGATTGTGTAAAGTAGTAGTAGATGCGCCGGACGAATTTTCGACCGGCGAAAAGACGACCGCCGCATAGCGCTTTTGATGCTGCGCGCCGACGCGGCGCACCTGAATCAGCGCCTGTTGCTGTAAGGCATGCAGGGCCTGCCGCAGGGCATCGCGCCCGATCTCGGCCGCAGCCTTGATCTGCTCGAAGGTCAACTCGGCCTGATCGGCATGCGCCATGGCGAGAAACACGGCGCGGCTGACGGCGTCCAGGTCAGCGAAGCAATCGGGAAACGTAATCGTTTTCATACGCCGGCCCTCCTGTGAAGTATCCTGATAACCGCCTGTATACAGGCGAAGCGGGCGATATTGGGGGCCGAAAAGGCGTGGACGCACGACAGGCGTGGTTGTTGTGATGAAATTTTCATTGACTTCTATAAGGAAGTCAGGGAGGATGGAACCATTCCACGGATCATGCTTTGTATGTTCCTGGTTCGCATCGGCGCGGGTGTCTTTGTCTTCCTCGACTGTCACTCGCCCGATGTCCTTCTGACTTCCTACTCCTTTTTTTCTTGAGGTTCTACACGACTCCGTTGCAGATACGCCTCTACATCGTTACGTGTAAAGCGAATCTGGCCGAACGGCTTGGAATATCCGATTTCATCCTTTTTGCGGTAGATCGTCTGCTCGTCCACTTGCAGGAGAGCAGCGACCTCCTTGACGGTTAAAAATTTTTCATCCATAGTTACGTCCTTTACTCTATTTTATACCCTATTATACTCTGTTATTTTTACGTAGATCTGTCAAGAATTATTTTTCTCGCATTGTCCTGATGCCAACGTTGGGCATCGGTCGTCGTTTCAGGTCAATACGACAACGGATGAGAGAATAGAACGGATTATGCGGGTCAGTATCCGTTGAATTCTAAAATCCGTTGTCGTGCTTACTGCCAAACAATCACCAGCGCCCGAAATTTGGATTCTGCGGGAATATCTTTCAGCCTGAATAGCATTGAAGGGGTACAAGGAAGGATGTCCGTGTAACAGCATTCCGACAGCCTTTGAATGCCACGTTTAAAGACGTTCAACAAAGCATTGTGCAGAAGGATGGCGCGGCGCATGGTCACGGTGGTGGAATCGGTGGTGAAGATGTCTTGCAGCAGTAGGCTATTTTGTGTCGTCGCGTATGTTTTTGCTCTTCTGGAACGTGTAAGGGAACCATTGCCATGCCTGCATACAACTACAAGGATTTCACATAAGAAAGGGATTTTGAGGAGCGGCGGTTCCCCCAAAAATCCCTTTCTTATGTGAAATCCTTGTAGTTCCACCAAAAGCCGGAAAAGCCATTTTTTCGTGTCTTTCGCGTGTTTCGTGGTGGCAGCTCTTTTCAAAAAAAATTTCGATGGGGGTTCCCCCCATACCCCCCGAAGAATCAAATACTCAAATGCTCAAAGAGCCAAATAGCCCACATTGTCAGGAACGCACGCCACGAACGTAGAGACCGTTGTAGACAGAGTACCAGTACACGAGGCCGTCGTAGAAAGAGCCGTCCCACGCCCACCCCGACGAACTTTCGCCTCTTATTCGCAAATTGGAACTCCAACACCACCGTTGCGCAGCATCGAACACCGGATCGATGTAGAGGTCGCCATGCTTCTCTGTCGGCTCCACTAATGACATCAATTCCGGCATGGTCGGCAAACGCCAGTCGGCATACCCGCCAAAACGCCGCTGATTGAGTTGCCGGATATACTGCTGAGCGTCGGTATAGTTCATGGCATTCGGAGATCCCGATTGCTGCCACATCAGCCCGGTGGCATGGTCGACCACCACCTCGCCTTGCGCCTCGAACTGATTGTCGATGTAGTCACGCGGCCGCTGATTCTCATTCAGCCCAAACACCGTTTTATATTCCGCGCCTGACACCGTGCGCGGCGTACGGCGTAACTGAATTGGGGGCGCATGAGTTGGCAACGGCGTGGGCTGCGCTGTCGGGTATGGCGTGGGCGTCGCAGGCGCCGGGGTCGGAGGTAGCGGTGTTGGGGGCACCGGGGTCGGCGGGGCCAACGCGTTTCGTAAGTCCGCCAGGGCGGTGGATTCCGGGTTGACCATGTGCAGGCTCTCCAGATATTGGCGGGCTTTGGCGGGCTGTTTGCGCTGAAGCGCCTGCCACGCCCAGGCCGCATATTGGGCCTCAATGCGGTCGATTCCGTTCAGGGCCTCGGCATTGGCCGGGTCGCGGGCCAGCACCTGCTCGTAACATGCCAGGGCCGTGCCGCCGCGGCCGGTGGTCAGCCGGTTGGCCTGAAAATGCCGCTCGCAGGCCCGCAGCAGGCCCGTAATTGTACGCGACGCGGCCTCGTCGGCCGACAACAGGCGGCCGCATTCGCCAAAACAGAAATCCCCGACCATATTGCCGCCGAACCAGGGAAGCTGTGCCCCTCCGGTCTCGTTCACCACCGCGGCGCCGGCCTGTTTGAAGACCAGTTCTATCGGCAGCGTGGCTGAGGCGGCGGCCGCAAGCAGATGGCGGGTGTAGACGCTGTTGCGGCTGTCGCGGTCGTCTAAGGCATACTGGCCGGGGGAAGCGGCATAGCCGAGCAACACGCCCCGCGCCTGCATTTCGGCCAGCCCTTTGCGCGAGAAGCCTTTGGTGTCTTCCAGCGGCAGGTCCTCGCGGCAGGCGTCTAAAATCATCAGGTTCACGCGGGTGCGGGCCAGCTCCATTTTCCGCAGCACCCAATTGGCCTTCACCGCGTATTCCTGCACGTCGGCGGCATCGGCAAACGAGCGGCCCACCGGAATCAGGTAATTTTCCTGCTGCACCTGCACGCCGTGGCCGGAATAATAAAACAGCCCGGTGCCCCCGGCATCGAGTTGGCGCATAAAGCGGTTGACGGCGGCTTCCATGTCGCGTTGCCCGGCCTCCGTGAGGGTTTCCACCGTAAAGCCGTAGCCGCGCAGCAGCGTGGCCATATCGCCGGCATCCGCCACCGGATTCGACAACGCGCCGAACAAATTATCCGCTGTCACCGGCGGATAGGCCCCGTTGCCGATCACCAGCGCCACGCGGGCGGGCGCGGCCGAGAGCTGCGCGGCAGCCAATCCCAATACGCACAGCAGTCCCACGATGCCAACCCCCCGGCATCTACGTGATCTGTGTTGACGAGAACAATCTGAATTCAACATACGATGCCTCCATGATGTAGGTTTATAAGGACGGCACTGGCGCCGGGCTTGGTGTGCGAAGGTGGCAGCTACCGGCGCCTCCCCGGCGTCCTGTTCCGGCGTCCTGCCTCGTTATGTTATGTTCAACGCCTTTTTCAATTCCTTCAATTTGGCCTCAAGCTGTGGCCTTAGGATACTCTCGGCGTATGCGCCCTTGTTGAGTTTCTCGCCTTTCAGCTTCGACATACCGACAATCTGATCAAGCATCCGGCCGATGTCTTCGCTCATTCGGAGGCTGGTCGGTACCGTTGTTTTTTGTTCAGCCGGTTTGGGTTGTGTTAATCCACCAGTGTACGCCCTGACTCCCTGCCCGGCGTGTTTCTGGGCGCGTTTGGCTTCGCGATCTTCCAGGGATGTGCGTTTCGCCATTATAAAACCCCCTCCAGTTCGTCGGCTAATTGCCGATAGTTACGCGCGACGTCCGATTTTGGATTAATGATGACGACCGGTTTCTCATCTAATGTTGCATCTGCTGCTCGAATCGAAAGCTTAATGATCGTATCAAGCGTCAAATCCGGGTATGTGTTCACAATTTTTTCTGACACTTCCCGTGAATGCAGGGTGCGCTTATCAAGCATCGTTCGGACTATCCGGACCATAATATTCGGATTCACTTCTTTGATGTCCTCAAGAATCGGGAACAACCACTCTAAAGCACGATATGACAGATAGTGACATTGTCCCGGAATGAGCGCCATACTTGCCGCTACAAGGGCATTCGTAAGCAGACATCCGAATGTCGGCGGCGTGTCGATAATTGCCAAATCATAGTGATTATCAAGCGTGCTAATCGCTTTGGCAAGAATCTGCTCCCATCCAATCGTTAAGCCACTGCCGCGACCGCCTCGGATCATCTCGGCCTCGATTCCGCATAAATCAATACTCGTCGGAGCCAGGTCGAGGTTGTCAAGCTCGGTCCGGATCGCAACATCGGCCAGCGTCGCTTGCCGCAGCAAGACGTGATACATATGCGTCTCAAAGTCCATCGGATCGAACCCCAGTGAGATTGTCAATGCCGCCTGTGGGTCCAGGTCGATCAGCAAGACTCGTTTGCCCCGCTCCGCAAATACGCAGGCGAGGTTGGCCGATGTGGTGGTCTTACCGACACCGCCCTTCTGATTCAGTACCGTGCACACCTTCATAATTTCGTCATTGCCGGCACGTATACATGTTGACGTGTATACGTGTATACATGTGGACAACTCCTTATTTGCGGCGTAACTCAGACAATTTTTTCTCGATCTGTTCGCTTTCTTGTTCAAGCCGCGTAATTTCGGCCTGTCGTCCGCCATTCGGTTTTTCGTTGATCGAGGCGCACCAATCAGCGATAATTTTCAGGACGACCTGATTCTGTTTCAGCGGGGGCATCTGGTCTTTTCCCCACGCATTCATCGTCTCAACAAATTCTTGTGGAATCGCATTTATGTGTAACTGTGCCATCCATAAAACTCCTTTCTGTACATTGAAATAGCGATAATACGTCTAGAGATAGTATAGGAAGGCATACTATTTTGTCAAGTGTAAGATTTCTGAAAGAGTATTTTATCAATATTGAATTACTATGTTTTTAGTATTATATTTTATAAAAAAAGATTAATGATCTATTGATTTCTTGTGATTTTGATAGTATATTCTATACACAAAGGGTCGTTTGTGTATAAGATGACACCTGTATTCTGAGTCACAAAACAGGAATAACGGGGCTTAGACATCAAACATGGAGGTCAAAAGTATGGACTACACAATTTTAGGCGTCGCGTATTTTCCGAATGTCATGGATTTAACGAACATTCAGGACGTGTTCGAATATCGAGTGCTGGTGGCCTGGCAATCGAATCTGCCGGAATATGGTTTTTCCTGGCGATGCACGGAAAATATTCTGGACCATCAGCCAACACCGGAAGATATTCAAGAGGTTGCTGGTCGTGGTTCGGATGTGCAGGAAAAGGGTTTTGTGAAGAAAGTTTTCTGGTATCTTCCGCAAAAGTTGTTGGAACATTGAGAAGAAGCCAGGCTACCGAAGGAACAGAATGTATGAAGAGTGGTGTTATCCAGGAAAAGCTTGTCGGGTTTGGCTACGGACGCGTCTCGACCGAAGAGCAAAAGGAAAAGGGTCTGAGTCCCGAAGACCAGGAGGAAAGAATCCGGACGTTTGGCGATCAGTGGGACATTGAACTTGTGAACGTGATTATTGAAAGCACGTCGGGCAGCATCCCCATTGCCAAACGTGACGGCATGAAGCGCATCACTCAGGCAATGCGAAGGAAAGAAATCAATACGATAGTGATTCTTCGTCCTGATAGGCTGTCCAGAGATACGCCGGACGCGATTACCACCGGGCGAGCATGGGCCAAAAACAATATCTATTTTTTCATGACGGAGTTCGGACCGAATCCGGTTGACCTGAGTACGCCTGAAGGCGAATTTGTGTTTACCCAATGGTACGCGCTGGCGAACTATGGGCGGCGGCGTATTGCCAAAAACACCAGTGCTGCGCTCCAGTATCGCAAGAAACATCGATTGACGTATTGCCGGTTTGCGCCCTACGGCTGGCAGAAAGAAACGAAGCCGACAGCACGCAACAAACAAGGGAAGCCAGTTAAGCGTCTGATCGCCGTCCCGGAAGAGCAGGAAGTCATTCAGCAGATCCAGGTCTGGCGGTCGGAAGAAAAGCCGGTCCCGTATTGGAAGATTGCGGAGCGGCTGAACTCTCGGCGGATCGCCACGAAGAACGGCGGAAAGCAGTGGTATGCGTCTACTGTGAAATACGTTTTGGATCGGAGTATCATTGGATAATTGCCTGTAAATAGGCGTTTGTATACATGTGTACGTGTGTACATGTATTCTTGTAAACATGTGTACAAATACACAAACAGGTCTGCCGCCAAGTCGAGGGGGTGGGAAAAGGGAGGGGGCGTTATGCTCCAAATTTTTCTATACGAATACGCCCTGAAAATTATTCTGACACCAGCGCAAAAACAGCGGCTTGAAGAGATATTGAAAATTGTAGAGTAATGACTAAGGAGACGCTATGCAAAGTTACAAGGATGGATTACAAGAACAATATCGTTTTTTCCAGGAATGTACCGGGACGTTTGAACGATTGGAGAAGATCAAAGGGCTGATCACGTTGTTTACGCATACGCCTCAGAAGCATCATGCCGACGTGAGCGCCGTCTTTATCCAGATGGTGCGCGACATGCAGCAGGAATTATGTCCGAATGAGTGGAAACAGTACGGGGAACATTTACTGCAATCGGATCCGGAAGGATATCCGTTCCCGTTTGAATAACAAGCATACGTCTGGGCAGGTGTATCAAAAAAAGGTTCTTTTCTGCTTGCAAATTTTGCGGATGTATCAAAAAAAGGGTATCTATGTGGCTGGCGTACGGGCGAAATAAGGAAGATAAATTTGTTCACGTCTCAGAAGTCAAACGGGGCAAGTCCGCCCTGGCGTGTCCACACTGCGGCGGATTGCTGACGGCCAGGAAAGGCCGAATCAAAGCCCATCATTTCGCCCACACATCTAAAACCTGTCAGACGAGCGTCAACTACGATTTTTACGACATCACGAAAGACGACTTTCCGGTTGAGATGGGCCTGTATGACTACGCGATCCAGCGCAAACAGGAAATTGAGCAGCAGTATTCCGCTTGGCAACAAGAACTTGATGTTTTGACAAAGAAGGTGGCGGCGGCTAACGCTGAAATCAACGAGGCGATTCAACTTCTCATCGAGGCGTCCAAAGCGTATAAAAACGGCAACCGGCCCAAAAACCGACAGAAGAATTTTGACGTGTTGCAACAGCTTGAAGCATTCCAGCAGCTTAAACCCTATTCCCCTTCAGAAACGCTATATCCGGCCTTGTTTGAAGTACGGCACAGCATGTTTCGATCATTCGTGGAAGTCGATTTTCGGCCTGGAAACATCTATATCGGCCAACAACTTTATTGGGCCAAACAACTCTGGGAATACGAACGGTATGAAAAGAAGAAGTTTGTTCCGGAGCGGCTGGCCGGACTGTATAAAATTTTCCGGGCATACGCCGAACAGAAAAGCCGGCTGAATCAACTTCAAGTTGACATTCCTGTATTTGAGCAAGAGCAGAAATATTTCCAGCAATTCACGCTCTACTTTCTGGAAGTCCGGGCCGACACTGGAAATTACCATAAAATCGGCATCACCGGCAGAACCGTCGATGATCGTCTGAAGGAAGTCGAGCAGGATGCCCGGAAACTCGGAAATGTCACCGTCAGCATCAGGAACCAGGTCAAAGGCTATGCGTTTCTGGAAACCTTTTTCAAGCGTAAATACGCCGATCATCACATTGAGTTCAGGGCGCATACCGAATATTTTACGCTGCCGGCAGATGTGCTGAAGGAGATTGAAACTGATTTAGGCCGACTGGAATATCTGAGTCTGGATCGCATCGGTAAAATCAAAGCCGGCATGCAGAAGGCCAAAGACGCCGGGAAACAGATCGGACGTCCGGCCAAAGAGGAAAAAGCCGCCGCCTTTCTGCGTAAACCCAAATCTCAGGAGATCGCCGCGCTGTTGGATCAGGATCTCAGTCTGCGGAAAATCCAACGTCAAACCGGGTACTCGATTAACACCATTCGCAAAGTCAACAGTCTTCGTGATTCCTATAAATGAGCGATTGCGGAGATGTCAGCAACCAAGGCCAAGGAGATATGTTATGAGCCGTTACAAATGCCAGATATGTCATGAATACACCTGGGCAGCCCGACATGTTTGCCCTCCGACATGGGAGTGCTATGAAGCAGACGATCCGGAGGAACGCACAACCATCTACGCCAGGGACGCTGAACAAGCTGCCGAAAAGTACGCTGAGCAAACTGACCCGGAGAACGAATACAACATAATGGAAGCCTCGACGCGCGATAATGAAGAATCCGAGATTGTTGTCCTGGCAGACGACAAAGAAGAACGCTTTCTGGTCAGCGCTGAAATTGTGTACCAGTACAGCGCCCGATTAAAGGATGATTGAACCGATGAAACCGTATGAAAACCGATCATACCAGTACAAACACGTCTACCAATTTAAAGTGACCCTCAACGACATCGAACCCGCCATCTGGCGCAGGATCAGGGTACCGTCCCGCTACAGCTTCTGGGATCTGCATGTGGCCATTCAGGATGCCATGGGCTGGCAAGATTATCATCTGCACCAATTTGAGATGAAGCGCACGCACGCCCACAGCGTGACCTATATCGGCATTCCGGACGAGGAGTTTAATGACATCGAAATTCGGCCCGGCTGGGAGGCGGAGCTGTCGTTCTTTTTTACCCACCTGGGCACCAGCGCCCTCTATCGCTACGATTTTGGCGACAACTGGCAGCATGCGCTGCTGCTGGAAGGCGAGCTGATCGCCGAGCCGGGCGTCAAATACCCGATCTGTCTGTCTGGCTCCGGCAAATGCCCGCCTGAAGACTGCGGCGGAACCTCCGGATACTTCGACTTTTTGGAAGCCATTGTCAATCCGCTGCATCCTGAACATGCGCGTATGCTGGAATGGTACGGCGGACCGTACGACGTGAATGAATTCGACCCGCAGCAGGTCAGTTTCGACAGTCCCCGCAAGCGTTGGAAACTGGCGTTTCAGCAATCTGGGTGAATTCGTTTTGGAGCGTAAGGCTGAAAAAGGCGAAACATTTTTGACGATGTGGCCACCTGTTGACGTTTCGTTGATATTTCCTGCTATTACCAGGAAGTCGTACTGCCGCAGCAATGCCACCGGTGAGTTGAGGCCCTAGCGTTTGCGTGGTCGTCGAGGCGAAGAGTTTTATAGAAAAGGCGAAATTACGAGTAAAGCAAAGAAAGCCCCCTTCGCCTGGCGGCTCAGGGGTGGGAATAGTGAGGGGACTTTTTCGAGGCAATGGCGACAAAAACAGTTTGAATCTTGCAAGATGAATTTGTTTAAGAACGCCTGTCGGTAGGAGCACGATTCCAGTTATTTTTTCCGCGCTTTAACCGACAGGCGTTCTTAAACTTTGGCCGCAAATTCTCCGTTTTTATGAGAAAACAAGCTTACCGTTCGTTTCTGTTCGGTTACTACTCAAACCCTTCTCATAACTTGTATTCATAATCGTTTACCTGGTAATGGAAAAATGTGTTTGACTTTCTTCTGCCTTCATACAACTCTCTGTTGAGGGATGATTTTTTTTGAGATCGTGAAAAATTTTATTTTGAGTACAGACTTCGTCAAAAGTTTTAAGAAATTGATATAAATTCTTTTAGATTTAAAGGTAACTTTAGCTTAAGCACTTCAATAACAGCAAGATGCAAGATATTACGACTATGTCACGGCAACTTGAACAAATTGGACATTGAAACGCATTACTGCGCAAAATTTTGGATGTTAGCGCTCACGATGTCCAAAACAGAAATCTACATTTTGACGAAGTCTGGAGTAGGTAAAAAATATGAGTTTTCCGACGCCTGACCTCACAAAAACCCTGAAATATTCAGCATAACAAGATAGAGAGGGAAGTTCCTATAACGTCATCATTTCAGGAGAGAATTGGCTCGCTGTGAGGCGGTGGGAGGATCGAGGATCAATGTATGACATCAGATCCGGCAGTTATCGCGGCATTACAACACCTGACTCAGCAAGACTATAACAAACTGCTGCTCAAGATTGTACGGAAATTTGGCGAACACCTTCACAATATCCCTGATGCGCCTTCTCCAGAAGATTTGCTGCTCCAGGCTATTGAAAAATTTCTTGATGGAACAAGAGCGCTCCCACCAGATGTGGGGCTTTCGACATGCTTGTTTCAAGCAGTGCGTAGCGACGTGTGGAATATTAAGGAAAAACAGAAAACCCAACACATTCATTTTAAACTGAGGTCATGGTCGCTGGAATATTTACGAGATAAAGGAATTCCAACGACCATTATTACACAATTAACAGGTCTTAAAGATATTGAATTTATCAATAAATCGGCTCTGCTGAAAGCCGTGAAAACTCAGATAGGGAACGATGAGTTCAAAGCGTATCAAAAACTGATTGTGGCATATGCTGAAGAGACGTTTCCGGAGCAGAAAACAACAACATCGGCGACGAATCTTGCCGGTCAAAAAATTGACGCACATAATCAGAAACAACACGCTGAAAATGTCATACTCAATCGCATAGACCCTTCTCCGGAGCTGGACCCGAAGATTATGGAACGCGTGAGCGATGATCCGTTACTGGTAAACATCGTGAACATTGTCTTAGATGACCCCGACACCAAAGCACAGCAGATGGCACAGGCATTAGGAGTGGAGGTGCGAGAAATTTATACGGCGAAAAGACGGTTGAAAGATCGTTTGAGAGATATACTCCATTAGCTGTGAAACAGGTTGTCTCACAGCCATTCAGGACGTTATAACAAAGGAGAAAACCATATGGCAAATATTCAGCATGAAAAGAACCGTGGAGCCATTATAGGGCTGAAACGTTTTTTATATGATAATGATGCCGATTTGGAAAGTATTGACACCATGTCCGATAAAGAGGTACAGACAGAATTACGCGCTGTTGGTGTGAATTCCGAACATTTTCACAGTAATTTAACCACGCTGCTTGCTACGGCAAAACCCAACGAGAGACCGACATCTTTATCAGAATTTATGGCTGAGGAAATCTGGGTTCCTCGCTATGCCGGACAAGATCTGGCGGCCGCAGCTATTCCGAAGGAAAAAACAGCCTTTCATACACCGTATGGAAAGATCGATATTGAATATACGTTTGGGGGGCAGTACTATGATGATCCGGCGTATATCTGGCTGTCGTGGAAAGCTGACCTGAATACGAATAGCGCGCTGAAGATTCGGTTTGTCAATTCGGAGACGGAAAAGATTTACTATGAAGCCAACCTTGGCAGGCTGCGACGGGGCGAAGAGACTTTTACCAGCGCTGAATTAGGTTTTGACCCCACCACTGAGGAGTCGTGGGGGATTTGCTATCATTTCAGTGAGAAAGAAGCGTAATGGCACAGTTTGCGTACCCGAATGCGACCCCCTCCAAAGGCTTTATCGGATGTGGACGCTATCTGGCTTTATCAGCGGATGAAACGGCGCCGGAAGGCTATGTTCCTGAAGATCTCAATACGATCAATCTGTCGGAAGTGATGGAGGCTGCCACGTTATTGGCCAAAGAGTCAGGGAGAGCCGGCAAACAAATCTATCGAAAAAAAGATGTGAAGGACGCCAAATATGTTGGGGATTCGCAGGATCTTGCCTACCTCCTGGCCATGATCAGTAGTTCCCGACCACTGAAGTTACGCGGGCTTCATCGTGATATCTGGTGTACGGGCACCATTACCCTGTCCGAAGGAATACGCCCGATGGTGAAACCTGTTGATCCGACAGGCTTCGACCTCAAATTGACAGGTTTTTTGTCCGATGACAACCCTGACAATCTTTTCATTGTCGCGATCTCCAATATCCGGCCGACCCATGAAGCCATTTTTACGAAAAAGACAAAGACGGTTAACGTGGTCACCACGGATCAATTTCAGCATCTCTCCATTCAAGATATTTCCGAACGAAAAACTATTCTCAAAGTGCCGCCCTTTGAGTTGGTCAACCTGGTAAACACCCTCTTCAAAAAAGCTTCTGTAGCGGGAGTCATCGCGCCCCTTCTGTCCAATCCTTATCGTGGACTTTTTGCATTTCAAGAAAAAGATGCGGAATTCTTCTTCGGTCGAGCAGCCTACACAACGCAATTAGTCGAAGCTGTGCAGAAGCACCCGTTCGTTGCGGTGCTTGGAGCTTCCGGTAGTGGAAAATCTTCCCTTGTGCATGCCGGATTAATTCCGCAGTTGCGCCGTCACGGCACCTGGTTAACTACATCGTTCCGTCCTGGCGAGCACCCTTTTTATGCCTTATCGTCCGCGCTTATCCCCTTCTTAGAGCCCAACTTGAAAGAAATCGACCTGATGGTCGAGATCAAGAAGCTGACCGAAAATCTCCAATCCGGTCAGTTGCATGTACAGGATGTGCTGCAAAGAATTCACAACAAACATCCTGCCGCACGCCTCCTTATATTTGCTGACCAGTTTGAGGAACTCTATACGCTGTGTCAAAATGACCATGAACGCTGTCGGTTTCTTGATGGCTTGCTGCAAATCTCCAACATCTTCAACACCGTAAAGGTTTCGCTGATTCTGACAATGCGGGCAGACTTTCTAGGAAAAGCGCTGGCCTACCGTCCATTTGCCCATGGGCTGCAAGGCTCTAGCATCATGCTGGGGCCGATGAATAATGAGGAGTTGCGGGAAACAATTGAAAAACCAGCCGAACGACTTGGAACAGAAATTGAGGAAGGGTTAACCGAACGCATTTTAGATGCCGTTCGCGGAGAACCGGGAAACTTACCTTTTCTGGAGTTTGCCTTAACCGAACTGTGGGAAAAACAGACGGATCGAACGTTGACGCATGCGGCGTACAATGCTATCGGTGGCGTGGAACACGCGGTAACGCTTCACGCAGACAATGAATATGAGAAACTTAGCCCCCGGGAACAAGTTCAGGCGCAGCGGATTTTTATCCAATTGGTGCGTCCCGGTGAAGGCACCGACGATATTCGCCGGGTCGCGACTCGCGCCGATATTGACGAAACCAACTGGGAACTTGTTTCGAAACTCGCCGATTATCCGGCCCGCCTTGTGACGACAACCACACGTGAAGAGAGCGAAGAGATTGTTGAGATCGTCCATGAAGCCTTGATCACAGGATGGCCGAGGCTCCGAGCATGGATGGTTGCTAACCGTGAATTTCGTCTATGGCAGGACCGCTTACGCGCCGGCATGCCGAGATCGGAGACAACCAGCTACGATGAAGGCGTCTTACTGCGGGGGACATCTCTGGCTGCCGCTGAAGAGTGGTTCAACACGAGACGCCAGGACATCAGTTCGAAAGAACAACAGTTCATTGAAATCAGTTTGACCGCCCGTCAACAATCGCGCCGACGAAAAAGCATTATCAAAATCGCCGGATATGCGGTAACGGTGATTGTTATTATGCTTTTGTATGGCCTGTGGCAAAAAACCGAACAACAAGTTCGAAATGTGTATGAAGAGAAAAGTAAAGTTGAAGAGCAACGGCAAATTGTTCTCCGGCAAAAAAATACCGTTGAAGCACAACGGCACATCATTGAACAAACCTCAATTGAAGCGTTAAGCGTGTCAGCCAAAGCGTTGTTCCTTTCACGTGACGAATTAGGGGCGATGCTTGCGATGACGAAAGCCGGCATCATGTTACAGCATGCGGAAGTGCCACACGAATTGAGAGAGCTGGTCATCGCGAATTTTCAGGAAATTATAGAGACTATTCATGAAAAAAACCGATTAGAAGCGCATACCGCACCGGTTATCACGGCAGCACTCAGCTCTGATAGCGCAATACTTGCGTCAGGAGGCGCCGATGGGACGATTATTGTGTGGAATGCCGCTGACGGCAGCCCAATAAACACATTCCAGGGTCATTCCGAACATGTATTAAGTGTTGATTTCAGCCCCGATAACAGTCTGCTCGCTTCAGCAGGTTTTGACGGCGCCATCAGAGTGTGGAATGTTGCGAATGGACGTCTGCTCAACACGTTACAAGAGCATGCCGGCGTCGTCTACGAGGTGGCGTTTAGTCCTGATGGGCTGCTCCTGGCCTCCGCCCATGAAGAAAGCATCGTTACTCTGTGGAATATCGCGGATGGCAGCAAAATCAGGATACTCAGCGGGCATGCTGATACAGTGTCCTGTGTCAGGTTTAGTCCTGATGGCAACCTCCTTGCGTCAGGAAGCGATGACGGCGCCATCAGAGTGTGGAATGTTGCGGATGGACGTCTGCTCAACACGTTACAGGAGCATGCCGGCGGCGTCTACGAGGTGGCATTTAGTCCTGATGGGCTGCTCCTGGCCTCCGCCCATGAAGAAAGCATCGTTACTCTGTGGAATGTCGCGGATGGCAGCAAAATCAGGATACTCAGCGGGCATGGCGGGTTTGTTTCAAGTATCCACTTTAGTCCTGACGGAATGCTCCTGGCATCAGGGAGTGGCGATAGGCTTATCAGGCTGTGGGCAATTGAGAATGGTACCATTCTCACGATCTTTCAGGGACACTCTGATGCAATTTACCAGGTCGGTTTCAGTCCGGATGGCAAGAGGCTTGTTTCAGCAAGTTGGGATAAGACAATTCGCGTTTGGGAACTCCACCAGACCATTCCGCCGTCGTTGTTACTTGACGAATTATTACGGACCGGGTGTACGTGGATACATGATTACTTGACAACCAATCCCAATGTGAATCAGACTGATCGAATATTGTGTGATGATATCCTTTATGAACCAGCAGAATAGCACGTATCGCTTTATTGCCCTGTTTTACGAATTTTATTCCACAGGGAGGCGGGGTATTCTGAGGAGCATTAGAAGGCACCAGGATGAAAACAGTTTCTATCACGTCAATCATGACTCTGACCGCTGCTCTGCTTATTGTTGTGAACGCGGGAATATTCCGCCGGATAGAAGCATCAAGCAATGATGAAGGACCGGGAATTCGAACATCATCAATAGAACCGGAAATTTTGGATCTGGTACCGGTTACTATCGACGATAACGGCGGCTTGTCGTTACCATTTCAGATCTATTATCTCCATTATCAGCATCAACAGGAAAGAGTTCATTCCTTAACAAATAGCTGTATGGTATCATCAGATGATTTTTGCACAATCGTTTTCACGCCAACAGAAGCTTGTTACGTCTATATTTTTCATATCAACATCTCCGGACACGTCGTTCAACTTTTTCCGGCAAACAGCCTGACAGGAAACCATGCGAATAACGCCAATCCCGTGCAAGCTGGAAAGAGGTATTCTGTGTCGACTGAAGAGATGGCCGGTCAATCAAGGGGACTCAAGGAAATTTACTTTCTGGCTTCTCAAGACCATGATGAGGTCTTAGAAAATCGTTATCAAACCATGCTTTTGCCACAGGAACAGCAGGATATTCTACGGAAGGATATTGAACGGAAAAAGCAACAGCAACAATTTCGAGAAATCATTCAAAGAAAACAGGTCTCGGCGGTTACGCCTATCGTGGTGACAGAGCAAGTCGTTGGGTTATCCGACGCTGTTTCAATCATTCAACCGCAAATCGCACAAGCTTTACGAAGTAAACCCCTGTTTCCGCTCGATGTGTCATCCCCGGCCTTGCAGTTACGATCACGCGATTTAGCAACGGCACCACGCCGGGATCCTCTTGACAAGATGCCGAAACTGACTGTCTTTAACTTGTTTGCAGAGAGTTCCGCAACAATTGTTCCGGAATCGCAGCCCTTGCTGCATGAGTATGGCAGAGCCTTGCAAGACGAATTACGCGAGGCGGTTGTGGTTATTGCGGCGCATACGGATGTTCGAGAATCCGATCTGCATGGCATGAGCCTGGCACGACGTCGCGCCGACGCGATAAAACAATTTCTTATGTCTGCACATCAAATTGCCGACGAGCGTTTAATTGTGTACCCGTATGGCGCAATCAAGCCGATCGTATCGAATGAAACCGAAGAAGGGCGGCGGCTTAACAATCGAATGGAACTTATCCGTATTCAGTAACTCGATGCCTGTTAAACCGCCGCCCTTCTTCCTGAGCCAGTTCCTCAAGAGTACTTGAATAGACAACAATTGCCGCGTTTCAGCTATCATTAGCACAATCACATGGTTTATACCCGTCATTCAGCCATCCGACGTACCCGGCCGAGTATCTATAGACCCTTGTGTAACCGTATTCTATGGCGATTTTGGCGGCTTCTTCACTCCACTCGCATGCCTCATTCCAACAATAAAAGATAAGTAGTTCATCTTTATGATCGGGAAGGAGGTAATATCCATTTTTTGTCATGTCAGTGTATGGAATGGAACGGGCTGTGGAAATATGCCCATTATTAAATTCACTCTTTTTCCGCGAATCAATAAGAGTGTAGTTAGCCTTACTATTGATAACTTTTGCCAGCGTTTTTGTTGAAATTTCTGGTACTCCTGTCTTCGTCAAAATCCCTATTCCAAAAGTACATTGCCCTGTAGTACACGAAGGAATAGTTACTCCTAAACTGTAATAACCTGTCTGCTGAGGAACAAATTCAAGATATGGAGTGCTTCCAGGTTCACGATCAAAATCGAGTAGAACGTTTCCATTGTAGAGTTCCAAATCCATATCTCTGCAATCCGAGTCGCAAACACCGACAATCAAATAGTCTTCGCCTTTGTTCAGCTTGAAATCATATCCTTTCGCCCTGTCCTTTCCTGAAACAAGCCAATCAATTGTTGGCGTATGAGTTAGCTCATACTTATCTTTGCCGGCTTCACGAAGTGCATACAATCGTTCTTTTACTTCACGAACTCCCCTTTGCTCAAGAGCATCAACAGGGGTGAGTATCAACAGGCTTGTACACAACGTCAGCAACATTGCCCCTGACAAAAATTTAATCGCTTTCATAACATTTCCTCCTTATACGATATCCGATTTTCGTTAACACGACCCTCTCATGAATAGTATGCTGAAAGAATGTTTTTTTTGGGGCGATAGGTCATAAAAATAGTTGAGAATTATTTTCTGATTATCCGTTGTCGCGCTCCCATTCCGCAAGCAAGTAGGCCATGTCATTACTAAGTACCTGAGCAGAATTAAATGATAATTTTGCTCAGGTACTTTACCTCTCATCGCCACTCATCATTGTTCAAATTTGCGATGTCGCTTAGTATCTTCTGACGGCGGGTTATATTTCTTCGATTTTTCCTGTTTTTTATCCAGAGGCGATGTATCACCACTCACAGCTCTGCCCATGATGGAGAAGCCTCTCGTCAGTTTACGGCTCATTGCTGAAATCAGATTTATGTCTCTTAAGCTATTTGTTTGTAAATCAACGTAGCTTTTGATCTCACCAGGAGGGGCAAATTCATCATCCTTGAATATCTTCTTCATAGTCTTACCTATGGATACCAAATATTTCCTAACAGGTTGTTCGATCTGTTCCTGTACGTCTTCCTTTCTTAAGCCTTCTTTAGAGTAAGCTTCTACACCAGACTTCATAGCATCACTTAATGTTTGGAACTCTCCCGCAATTTCCTTGACGTTATTAACAGCATTAAGCGTGCCTTCTACGTACTCTCTCAGAACAGGTGGGATGTAGCTGAGTGCTTCTTTTGTTAGGTTGTCTTTTAGGTCATCACTCATGTGGTCAAATACCGGCTTTATCCACTTGTCGGCTACTTCTTTTAATTCTTTTGCATATTTAACAGGACCATCACCAGTGTCCTTTACCCAATAACCGTCACTGCAATCATCAGCTCCCGGATAACCATTCCTGGATGGGCAATAAAACGTGTACTCTACTTCCCTACCATCTCCGCAATCATCAGCTCCCGGATCGCCATATGGACAATCATCAGATTCCGGGTAATTTTCAGAGAGTGTGGCGAATTGTCCGGGGTCATCAGCAGCATCGGCGTCATTCGTAACAACTACAGGGGACGCCTCTTGTCTTTGTCTTTCGGGATCATCAACTCCTGGACCATTATCAGTGTCCTTCACCCAAACGTAGAAGCCGCTGTGGCAATCAAAAGGACTGCTGAAGTACTCCCCATTGTCATCAATATCGTCTGAGCAATAACGCGTGTATCCTGCCATCTCACGATCTCCGCAATCATCAGCTCCCGGGTTCCCATATGGGCAATCATCAGTTCCAGTGTAATCTTCTTGTCTTGATCCATCATCAGTATTTTTCACCCAATAACCGTCACTGCAATCAAAAGGGTCCGAGTCACCACTCTCCCTGGATGGGCAATAAAACTTGTACAATGGCGCTATTTGTTGTGATTTGGCAAATTTCTCCTGGAGCCACATGTCAACATCAGACGCTAAAAACTCTGTCTCAATAGTTTCCCGTAGTTGCTGTTCAATTGCATTTTGCTGTTGCTGTTCAGCGTCCAGTTCTTGCTGTTGCCCCTTTGCCGCTTCCAACAGTGCCAGCAACTGGTTTAGCCTTTCCAGTTCTTGTTGCTGTTCGTTCGCCGCTTCCAATTGCGCCAACAACTGATATAGGTTTTCGGCTTCTACTGGTTGTTGCCAATCGGGTTCAAATATTTCGGCTTCTACTGGTTGTTGCCAGTCGGGTTCAAGTATTTCGACCTCTTGTTTTCGCAGCCATTCGCGTTTCAGTATTTCGGCTTCTATTTCTTGCAAAAACAACACATGCTCTTGTGTTTCAGCCTTTTGTTTTTCTATCCATGCGCGGTTCCGTTTTTCGAATTCTAATGCTTTAACAGTTTCCTGTTGCTGTTTTTTTGCCGTTTCATGCGTGATTATTTCCTGCAATAATTCTTCAATGACAGTTTGCAAAAATAGTTTGAACAAAAGGTTCTTAGCTTCCTTTTGTTGCTCTCGCGCCTCCTCTAATCTGCGCCTTTGCGCTTCCTCTAGTCTGCGCCTTTCAGCCTCAATCTCTGGCTGTCTGGGACTTGATGGTCTGGGACTTGACGGCCTGGGACTTGACGGCCTGGGACTTGACGGCCTGGGACTTGGTTGAGTTTGCCCTCCTCCCCCTGGACCACAGACTTCTCTGAAGTCAGGGCATTCTGAGGTTAAGTATTGAGCCGCATAGGCAGAACTTCCTATAATTAACATTCTTGCAATAAAGAATATTAAGAGCACACTACAAATAAATTTTTGAAATGTCGATATTTTCATAATGCTTACCTCACTTGAATGCTGTAACCTCAAAATTGAAGATCCTTACTGTATTCTTTTGCTATCACGTTTACCCAAAGGGTTCATAGGTTTTCGATTAACATAAATAGCTTATTAATCGCCTTGTTGATGTCGAAAATCTCTCGTTTGCGTTTTCCCGTCTCCATATCCGTATCACGCTGAAGTGTTCTAATGGCTTTTTGGAGTTTGGCGATTTCAGCTTCATATTTCCGAATTTGTTTTTTTTGTGAGACTGTGGCGGCTTCTTTGGTCTTAATCGCAGCCCGCAATTGCTCTAATTCGACATCAAGCGTCGTTAATTGCCTGCGCTGCTCTTTTCGTTCCACCAGCAGTTTATTACGCAAGCTCGTTATGTCACGTTGTTCGGCCTTTTCGCGGTTGGTATCCTGATTTATCTGGCGAAGTTTCTGATTCCCTTGCTGCATGTACTCTTTATGCTCCTGCTTTATCTGCTGATATTCCATGGCGGTACATCCACCTACAAGTACCACGAGCATGACTGCAAAAAATTGTTTCCACATCAGAGATACTCCTTTTTTTAATTAACAATAGCAGAGGAAACTTCCTTTACTATTGTTGTATGGTATGATGGGACTGATTCTTGAAAAGCTATCCGGTCTTGTGTGCTTTATACCGACCTTAAAGCTGCATTGAAACACTCCCATAAGCCGTCTTCATTATTTCTAAGCTGAGAGACGCGCACTGATAGTTTTTAGGTTGCGCGTCTCTTGCTCCAGGGTGGCAACATTATTTTCAAGTTCTCGGATCTGGTTGTTCAACTTCGCTAACCGGGTTTGCGATTGGTTCTTTTGCCGACGGTACACTGTTTTTTGAATCACCAATTCGTCGCGTACTCGGTCAAGTTTTGTTCTAGTCCAAGCCAGTTGCGCGTCGATTTCCTGTTTTTTACGGACCAGTTGCGAACGCGATAATTCTTTCTGCTTATAGGCACGCACCATCTGATTCACTTCTGTACTGAGACTCCGGATTTGACCCTGTAGTGTGGTGTTGTAAGTGCGGGTTTCGCTGTTAACCGTTTGAGCCTGGGCAGTGCAGGCATTCAAATACGCTTCTTCACTCTTGAACCTGGCTCTTTGATTTGCCACATGGTTTCCGTAAGCGGCTCCACCGATCATGCCGGCAGCAGCTCCAATAATTGCGCCCTTTTTAGCGCCTTCTTCCCCGTCCTGTGCGTACCCGACGATGGCGCCGACAATCGCCCCAATAGCCATACCTTCAGTCGCACTTTGATCGATAGTTCCAGCGCATCCTGTCATGCCCACGAATAGTGTTGCTAAAAGAATAGAGGTTATAGATTTTTTTAACATGATTACTCTCCTTGTGTTGTTTAAGCGGGAAAACTGATGATTCCAATACAATATATACTATACATCAGCCCTCTGCGCCCGTTGTTGTTGTTAGCGTCAGTTCTAAAAACACATTGCTCTAAAGTTTCTCAATATCATCCTGCCATTTCTCCAAACTTACGTGTCTGGTCCTATACAATTCTTCAAGATGGGTTTTTACCACCAGGGTTCCATTGAGTTGAATGCTGTTTGCTCCACGTCGTTTTAAGAAGCCCGTATATTCTTGAAATACGCTATTCATAATGTCTTCAGGAAGTGTCTCCAACTCCTGAAGGGAACTAACGTACCGTTCTATACCATCCTGGATGTTGAGTTCAGTTTCGTTAACGCGATCCGTCATCCTTTGAATGGTTGCGGTTCGCCCCATTTTCCTGGCCACTGTTAATGCTTTTTGGAGGCTGGGCAGGCGTTGAGCCTCGTGATTCACAAAAAAAACTGCTTCCGTCGCAATTTTCACCCAGGCGTATGCCGAGTCATATACCGCTTTCTGAACGCGGGGCATGGACGAAGTTGGTGTTAATGATAGGCTTGGAGATGGATGTGGCAGTGAAGTGGAAACGGATGTTGGAATGACGGTTTTTTCCGGGATTGCGTTTGAATCTGAAAAATTTGCATCGTAAGTATCGTCAATATTCTTCCTGACACTATCTATCATCGCCTTTTGTTTAATTTTTACGTTTTCAAAGATGCTTTTCCTTTGTTGAAACAGTGTATACACTGTTGGTCCTACATGCTCTATATCTTTGGGTGTAGCAGGAGTATGAGCCTGTATATACATCGCGATATTTTCACCTAAAATCTTTGCAAACTGAGTCTCATATTGAATAAGCTCGACTACAGCATGGTGTAATTCTTGACAACTATCACATGCAGGGACTTCTATAGTTTTTACATGTCTTTCCGCATCACGCAATGCGCTTGCCGTCGCATGATACGTTTCTTCGATGAGTTCACCATTTGTTTCCGCTTCGTCAAGGTAAGGATAGAACAGGCTCCCTAATCCGGAAAGATGCTTTACCGCCTCTTCAACCAATGTTACGATTTCTCTATTATAGTGAGCCACTAAAGTACGGTTAGGTTCTACATAGAGAACCTGGGGGATTGTTGGAGAAGACGTAGTTTCGCCATTTATACGTGTTTCTAACTGTTCTCCATCTAACTCTTGCTCTTGTTGGAAACGCTCTATGGCTGTTTCGGTTTGTTCTCCCAGAACACCATCAAGTGGTCCAGGGTTATACCCCAAATCTTTTAGCCTTTGCTGAATGTGCAAGACAGTGTTATGAGATGATATCGCTAATTCTTGCTCTTGTTGGAAACGTTCTATGGCAGTTTCGGTTTTCCCCCCAAAAACCCCATCAAGTGGCCCAGGGGCATACCCCAAATCTTTTAGCCTTTGCTGAATGTGCAAGACAGTACTGTCTGCATAAGCAGAGGGCGAAAGATAGGATAGGATCTGACCTAATATTATCAGAAGAGAACCTATAAACACTATACGGTAGAAATTTTGCTGAAAAATATATCTTTGCATATCCCCTTCCATAATTGCGTTTCTTCCAAGATAATCCTCAGTATAGAGATACTTAGTTTTGTCACGATCAGTTATCTTAGCTTAGTCGTATCCTTGATAGACTTAGGGTTTCTTAAATGATGCGCTGTTTGCGCTTACACGACCCTCTCGTAAATAGTATGCTGGAAGAATGTTTTTTTTTGCGGTAGGTCATAAAAATAGTTGAGAATTATTTTCTAATTATTCGGCGTCGCTCTCTCCGAAAATCGGATTCTTCATGGCTCACGCTCCTTTGTGGGGTGTGCTCATCGGGAGCACGTCCCGATGAGCACACGGTGTCAGGCGGCTTTGGACCATTCGCTATTCTCACGGTCCCACTTTGTGACTAAGTTGGTGATCTCGGCGTGTAGATCTTGGAGTCTCTGCCAGTCGTTCTTGGCATCCCACATGCGCCGATTGAAATGGATGAATGCGCTTTTAAGCTGTCCGTCGATATTAAGCTTAATGTGACGCCGATTGACTTGCTTGATGCTTTTATCAATTTCCTCCATTAACCGGGTTATTTCCCGTTCTTCTCCGGTTTCCTGCGTCGTCTGGCCGGCTGCTTCCCGGGCCTTGTCCGCCACTTCTTGAAAGGTTGGTTCTTGAACCGGCGGTTCCCGATCGGCGGGTTCATGGTGTGGATTCTTCGTGATCAGGGGAGTTTTGGGGCTGTGCCTGGGCGCACTGTAGTTTTCCGGCCAACAGAACGCAGGCAGACCGGGCGGGTTACATTTGAAGCGTTCTTTTTGCTTGGTCTGGCAGCGGATTGTTCCATTGTCCGCAACCTTCCCGAAACCAACCTCGACACGGGCCAAATAGCGACCAATGCCCCACACGCGAGCGACACGTTTGTACGCGTCGGACATGCCGCCTTTGATGCTCATTCCGGCCTGATCGCCCATGTTCTCCGCTCCATCCCATTTGGTGATCCATTCGCCATTGACACGAAGCGACAAACCGCATTGCAGACCGCCCGCTGCGCCTGGCTCGAATTTTTCCGTTTTCCAATTTTCCGGGCCAACAACCTCGTCGAGTCGATCTCGAATCGCGTTGGCTTTGATGTACGGCACCACTAACGCCCAAAATTCACGCCCGTTTTTGCCGCATGACTGCGCTTTCCATTCAAGCTCTTCGGTCGGGTCGAATGGCCTTTGCAGGGCTGCTGCAAGGGCTTTTCCTGTTAACTCTTCCATCTTGCACACTCCTTTTTTTTACGTGTGCCGAGTCATCCCCGGCACACGTAAAATTGATTTACGCTGCTTTACGTCGGGCCGGGCGGTACACTGGAAACATGGTGTTGCAGGGGTGCTGCTCGGCGTGATCGGCGTAGCAGTTCAGGCAGAGCCGAAGTTGATGGCCGCTGCGGTTGTCGCGTTTGTTGCTGTAGTAGCTGCGGCGATAGTGCTCTTGCCCCTTGGCGATTTCGGTCCGGCATCCGGAGCAGATCCAGAAGTCGCGGTCCGGCTTGCGTGGCCCCATCGCGCGGGAGACGTAGTGCAAGCGTCCCCAGCCGCCATCGCGCGACGCCTGGATCGTGTCGCCCTTTTCCAGGGTGATCGCGTTGCGCTGCTGGGCCTGCCGCAATGCGGCCAACTGCCTCCGGAGGCGCTGCTCGGCTTCCGGTGAACCGCCGAACATTTCCAGATCGTCGAGTTCGGCCTGAATGTCGTCCAGAGCGCGATCAGTGTCCGCGCATCTGGGGATGAGGGATTGAATTTTCATTGACTTCTTTCGAGGAGTTGGAGAGGATGGAGATCTTGAAATGATGGTTGCGCTGTTGTTTCAAGACCTCCGCGCCGGGCGGTGGTTGCACCCACTGCCCGACGCTCCCCGCTCCCGATTCCTTTAGATGATGATGACCGATACCGGGACCGAGGCCACCGGAACGCTGACACACCAGTACGCCCGCTGCCGACGTAACACACAGCCCTTGCACCTGGCCGGCAATTGCACCGCCCAACGGCGGGCGAAGGCCCGGGCCTGGCGCACGTTGAAAAACGCCGCCACGACGACAAACCCGCTGAGCGAGCGCCCGGATGAGCGCACCCACCATTTTTGACAGCCGGAGCCGAGCGCCGAGCCTGAGACCACTGGAAAATTTTTGACCATAGCTGCACCCCTTTGATAATGCCCTGCCAGCCCGACCGCGACCACCGCCGCCGTACCGCAGCGCAGAAAAGAAATTTTTTTTGTTTTTGTTTTTTTGCTGCCCCCCCGCCCCCTCAGGGGGCCGAAAAACAAAAATAAAAAACCCACCTTACGAGAATTGCGCCTGACGTGAGTCGTCGATACGGAAGGCAGCAAACACCTTCCGTATATTGGGGATGACGGGAGTCTTCGACCGGAAGCTCCAAACACCGTACGAGTCCCCCGGAGCAAAAAGGTGTTAAAGCGCGGGGCGTGACAATCCCGCGAATAGAATAATAGTCAGTCCTTTGAATCGCGGGTTGGCGGGACACACGCCGCCTTTTTGTGGATGGGGGGCGGGGCTTCCGGGGACCGCCCCGGACATATTGAGATGAAATCGTGGCTTCGCAAGGGACGCAGCGAGGCCACACCGTGCTGGCGATGCCGGGCGCTTCGGCGGGCATTCTTCATTGATAGGATATAATGCGCGCAGCGCGACCGCGAAGAGGGGCGGTGGTCGGGGGAAGGACACAATGAATTCGTGGCTTCGTGAGTTCTCGAACGAGGCCACACCGTATGTAAACAGCCTGATACCAGCACAAAACGTCGTCTTTCCGTGCCGTTGCAAGCAAGGTTGTGAAGTGCAGGGAAATGAAGTGGAAGAGCGAGCGGGGCCGGACAGAAAGCAAGGCGCAGACTGAATAATTGAGGCTGCCGCGCAAACTGCCATGCGGCAGCTTACCTTAATGTAAGAATCGCGTTGCGTTTGGCCGTGCATCCGCCGCCCTGGAACGGAATGACCGTAACGGAACAGGCGCAGCGGCAACGGGACGGACATATCGCCATACGTCCTGCCGGCATCTGCGACATACGCTGACGGGGACCGCCACAGCCCTTTGCGAAGCGAGACCGGCGGATGCGAGGCTTTGGGAGCATCCACCGGTCGAAGCGCC
>Ga0233403_10000228_pt1 | contig 26431 bp, 14 predicted proteins | sample Na_oxic_1_MG_FD_179866 | JGI IMG/M metagenome (GOLD analysis project Ga0233403, IMG submission 179866) | Seawater microbial communities from Saanich Inlet, British Columbia, Canada - Na_oxic_1_MG | ecosystem: Environmental > Aquatic > Marine > Inlet | place: Canada: British Columbia | collected...
GAAAAAGGGGCTAGCGCAGGAGGGCGGAAGTTTCCATACCACTCAAAAGTCTAAGAAATCCGATTTTTTGAAAAAATCGGATTTCTCAATGGTCTGGATACTTCTGCTTTCCTGCACTAGTGCTTTGTCAACATTAAAAATTAGGGTTGGCATATTTCGTAAAAGTTGTGGTATATTCTCGTTCCCAAATTCCATTTGGGAATGACTTCCGCTTTGCTCCGCAAAGCCAATCAAAAAGGATTGATAACCATTGCATTTGATGAACATTCGACGCGGAGCGTCGAGGAAGGCATTCCCAAACGGAGTTTGGGAACGAGAAAAAAAATGTGGTCTGTCCCCTATTTATGATTGTTCTAATTTCTTTGACAAAAGGTTTTCTAACAGTTGGGAAAGCAGACTTTCCAATTTTTCCAAGGAATAAACCGGTTCGGGCGATATATTCTCCCTAATCATGTTAACTTTTTTGCCCACTGCTCCTAACTGTTTTGCTTCAGAATCAATAGGGTCAGACTCGATTGATTTGACTTTGTTCGCGATACTTTTTTGATTTTCGATCCCCACCCTTATCTTTTGGCTTAGCTTGGCGATTAATTTGTTGTTCTATTGAATCTTTAAAATAATCATTACCCAATACCCAAGCCTTATTAGTGGCCATTCTTATCTCATCAAGTGTTGATTCTGGTACATGTGCCTTAAAAAGTGTTCTGTATGCCGTTTGTCTCTCTTCACTCGTTGTACCTAAAGCATTATATAATGAATGAGGTACAACTAAAGTATTAGCCTGTCCTAACGCATTGTACCGATAGCTAGACCAAGGGTATTCACCGGGATGTTTTGCCATACCTTGTGCACGCACTGGATTAAGCTCAATATAACGATAACAGGTCAAAGCATACATCTCGCTATCAATTAAAGTCGCTTTGTAGCGTCCTTCCCAAAGAGTGCCAGTACGCTCATATGTATAATTGAAATACTGAACATAATAACGTCCCACCATCTGCATGACTTTCGATATGCCGTTTTCTGTATGCGGTGTGATAAGCATATGAACATGATTTGTCATCAATACATAGGCATGTATTTGGCACTTGTGTTTGTCCATCGCTTGTTTAAGTTTTTCAAGATAAAATTGGTAATCTTCATCTGTGATAAAAATCGGTGCACGATTGTTACCACGAATTATCACATGTTGCGGATGACCCATTAGAACAAAACGAGGATGACGTGCCATAATAATTTAATAAAAATATTTAGTTACAGTTTAAAATGTAGAAATCAATAGTGACCCCATTGATTCGCTATTACAGTGTAAAAAATTCATAAATCAATCGAGTCTGACCCCATTGATTTTTGTTCGGTAGAGTTCTTTGATGTCTCCCCGTTGCTTTGCGCCCATTTCAGCAATAAAAATATCGTGAATCGGTTTGAGCGATGTCCTAACCACTTTGGTTATGCCCATCGGTGTGTTGTAGCTTTCTGGCGTTGTCAGCACATTAAAATGTTCGATGTTGCTACGTTCTGGGTGCCGCTCGCTTTATCCATCCTACGCGAGTGATGATGGATTTGAGCAAGATAGCAAAGTATTTGGAAATCACTTAATTAATTTTTGTCAAAAAAAAGGCTGAAGTCAGCAATGGTTACTGACGACAGCTTTGATAATTGCAAGTGCGTGGGTTTCTTTTTAGGGGAATGGTGGGTTTCGCAGTAGCTCTACCCACCTTACTTTAACCCATGCTACGCTCGCTCACATTCAACCCCGTGAGGGGTTGACGCGTCCCCCCGACTTGACCACAGGTTCCACCTGTGGCTATTCACATTCAACCCCTCACGGGGTTGACGCTATTTTTCTGGACGACTATAAACCCTTATGAACTCACCAAATCTTCAATATACTCCCTAGCTAACGTCAGATTAGTCAAACTCAACACCGGCATTGATTGAGTCGTTAAGTTGGACATTATGGTGACTTTCAACCGTATCTCACCATTTTCCGGTTTGGGTGGTTTAAACCAACCTGTTATGGGGGTGGCTAGTTTGGAGAGCATTGCCGTTTCTAGCTTGTCGATAGCGCAGATTAAGGGTGGCTGCATAAGTATTGGAATAAGTATTGGAATAAGAAGAGGCACTTTTTTGTTGGGAGGTTTGTTGAACGTGTAGCTATATGATGTTTCTATCTGAATTGTCACGCCCCCCTTCTTCCTATCTTTGAACAATTCTTTAAATAAGGCCGTCAGGTGTTCTTGCAAGGTGCGGGTGACATATTTATCGGGTTTACTGCCTATCGTAGCAATGTCCACTAGCTGATCCGAGGTAATAGTTGGATGCAATGGGTTAGAGTAAGTCACTTTCGGGGTTTGGTAAATGAAATGCTTGGCCGAGGGTTGTCCGGTTACCAGTTCTTCGTTACGCCTCAGGTAAATTGTCGCTTTGGCATCTTGACGCTGTAGAACCTGCAAGCCTGGCATCTCCATGGTGCGTTCTTCGATCTCTTGCGCTTTGTCACCGGTTAAGGGTTTATCATCTGTTTTTGCTTTATACCAATAAGCATAGCTCCCTTTTGATGTGTCAGTGTTCTTCGATTCTTGGATCGTATAGAATCCTTTGATGTTTACAATCGGATTGTCGCTCAGTCCTTGCGGTGGTTGGCCGTTCTTGGAAACAATCTTCACTACCCAAGCGGGTATTTCTTGTTTATCTTGGGTAATGGTTTGCTCATTTTCTTCAATGTAGAAGCGATAAGTTTGTTCTGGCTCTCCCAGCAAACGTCGTGACGGTTTTTGGAAAGCAAAAGTGTTTGCAGGACGAGTTTGAGCGACCACATCAGATACGATCTTTAAAAAAGCACCCAGCACTTTCGCCGCTTTTTCAATTTTTGCCGGTTCGGTTGTCGTTGTCTTGATCTCAGGGACTGTTTCTTTGAGCAGCTTTTCCAAATTTGGCTTGGCGTTGATGAACTGGGCAATGGATTGGAAAGCCTTTTCAGAGTCAGCCATCAGCAGATTCTGGTTTTCTTGGAGATTATATTCTATTTCTCCGTAAACCCGATCTTGGGCATAGTGGAAATCCTGAGAATAAGTAAAGGCATAATTCCACAAAGTCAGTTTGCTCAATTCCTTAGTCTGTGGGTTGGAGGCTGTCCCCGTTTGGACATCCATGCGTGGAGTCAACGGGAAGGCGCGGACAAACATCGGAATTTGGAATTGTCCGAGTTCGGCTTGCAGTTTCTGGGCGGTTTCAGGCCTTACAAACGCCAGCCAACTGGAGGCCTTATAATCCTCAATACCCGGTAGTGCCGATATTTGGTGTTCAATGTTGCTACCATTAAATTGCAGATTTAAAGATAGTGCTGGTAATACACCCGCTGTATCAGATTTGACTTGGGCGGGGGCTTCAACTAAAAATGTCAAGGCGGCATCATCTTCAGTTTGGAGTGCCAGTTTGGGTGATGTCAAGACAATTTGACTTGCCAACGGCGAACTCTCTTTCCAGACGACATTGCCGTAGAGTTGTGGACTGAGTTGCCCGGTTTCCTGAATATTCGCGTTAACCTTAGCACTATAAGAAACCGCAGCCCGAATTGAATACAAATTGGACAATTTTTCTAGGAGTTCTTGGTATAGCGCTTCTTGTGCTGAAGTTATCCGGCTCGTTTCTTGAGTTTGATAAACCGGAGACATCAGGTTTTTAGCAACATTAGCGAGGGCCTTTTTCTGTGCTTTGAAGCTTTCCAGAAAGCTGGTTTTCTTCTGCTTATCAATTAGCAGCATGGCAGACACATATTCTGGCGATAGCAAATTATCAATGGCTTCAAATAATTGACGAATCCAATTATCCAAGTCTATATCAGTAAAGTTGAGTGTCTGTGACGTTCCAGTTAGCTTGTTTTTGGTTGGATCTAAATCATCCACCTTAAAATCATCCACCTTAGAATAGCTGTGAATGGTGGCTTCTTCGCTGATGAGCTGGTTTGATACTGGACGCGGTGCAAATATCTGCGGGGTTCCTTGGTCATTAATTGAGTAGTTAATTCCTTGATTTTCACCCAGCTTGATAGCCCAAACTGTCGCAACAGAGCCGCCAGCATCGGCTTTAAATCGATTGATTCCGGTGCCAACGGTTAAAATATATTCGCCTGATACAGACAAGGTATCTTCAATATTTTGGGCAAATAAATCCAGCCCCGGCTTAGAATCGGTTTGTCCAGCCACTGTGGTTATGGGCGTTACTGGGGTTGCAATTTTTCGGACAGCGGGCATGGCTGCAAAATCGCCTTGAGCAACACCTTGAGTTCGCTCGATGATAAATTCAAAATCCAAGACAAAGATTTGTTTGTCATTTAAATTCGTCTTTGCTGATTTAACATTCAGAGTAATGTCTTTCTTTGACGGCTCTGGAATCGTCGTTTTTCCATTAGCGGCGCGATTTGTCAGGAAATCCTTGATTTCGCCTAGCCATCCCACCAAAGTTGAGGATGGAGATGTGAGGGTGCCAATTTGATTAGCCAGCACTTCAACCGGTTCAGTGAGTAAACTGGTTTTAAACGAAATGGCAATCCCATTGGGATCAGTCAATTGAGCTAACAGCCTTTCATAAGTCACCAGTGCCACTTTTGCCCGTGTCTTCCAAGCGTCGGATTTACTTTCTTTGTTGTAAGGCGACGGATCGAATGAAATCGTTGTAGTTAGCAAGAAGCTATCTTTATCAGTATCATTGGCAACTGTCCAGTGAGCCGAGGTGCTGGGCCATTGAGAGAGGCCCACTAGGCTATCCGTATAACCTGTCAAAATGGGCGTTTTGGGCGTTTGGTCCAGATCGGTGATGAGCCGGTTGCCGTAAAGGTCGTTCCAAACATAGTCAATTTGTAAGAGGCGGCCAATGGCTTGATAGGGATTGGTGACAGTTTCAGGTTGACCATTAGCGTTGCAGATCAAGTGGGTGTAAGGTACCGCCTTGGAATATTCCAGCAAATCCGTCTCATTCATCGGTTTAGCGACACGAATTTTGTCCATACTCTCAGAGGCGGGTTTACCTTTCGGCCCCAAAGGTAAGCCCATGTTGCTACCACTAAAGTCTTGATTTTGGGCAACTTGGTAACCAAGCAGGGTATATAGATATAGCAAGTAATCCTTGGCACTATCATCATCCTCTTTAATTTCATCTGGCATTTCTGGTAAGGGGCTTCGAGTGGCACCGATTGCTTGTACTCCCGGCAATTCGGTTCCCGATTGCATGAATGGCCCGGTAGCCACCGTCAAGTTTTGTCCAACTTTGAGTAATTTAGTCACTGAACGATTGGTGCCAGCAATAGCGGCTCCGCTGGTTCCATAAAAGCTGGCTATTTCTTGTAAAGTCGTGCCTCCCGGATCAGTTCCCACAGTTCGGCTAACTTGCGGTAGACGGATGGGGGTATTTGTAGATAAACCTGCTGACCATATTTTGCTGGTAATTCGCGGATTGGCGTTTTTAATGGCGGCTTGGTCATCCGTCATCGCAAAATGGGTTGCGATGTCCGCCAGTTTTCTACCGGGCACTGCCACCATGTAGGTGCCATTGCTTAATGTGTATTGTGCGCCCTGGGCAAATTCCAAGTTGAGATTCTTCTGTGCCAGAAATAAGACGGTGCTGTAATAGCGTCTGGCAATGGCATCTAGGGTGTCACCCTCTTCAACCGTGTGAGTAATCGCTGACGAAACTGCTTGGGCAACCACTGCACCGGTTGATAAATTAATCGGATCACCGATTAATACCGCATTCATATAAGAGCGCAAACGATTTGTCTGAGCAGCCGTGTTGTATAAGGCGAGCAATGTCACTGAAGCTTCGTCTTTATCATTGAAGATGAGATCAGGTAAACCACTTTGCACTTTGTCGTTATGATAATACAAATAAAATCCGCCAGCGCGTGTAATACTAGCTTCCCATAAGAAACGAATGAATTCGGAGGAGGTATTTAACAGTTTGGGTTTTTCCGGTGTTTCAGCCAGTTCTTCAGCCATCAAGGATGCCGGCGGCCTCGTCACAGTCGATAAATTGACCTGTGAAATGCCCATTGTGATATCCGTTTCCGCTCGCAACACGTTGTCCGTTTCAGCCGTGTTGGGATGGTATCCCAGCATCAGTTGTGCAAAGGCACTGTCATTATTTTGTATCAATTGGACAATGCGTTCTAATAAAACCACCGCTTGGCCATCAGCCCCCATAATTTCGTAGGTGTTATCATACGCGGCACTCCCTTTAGGCAGACGTTTGATCGTGAATTCAATCGCAGTCGTCCATCCATAATGTTGGATCGCTGTGTTGGTGGTGGCACCAGTGGCTTCATCATAACGGTGTACTTGCAGCTCGAAACTAGGACCGGGATCCGTTTCAGGGGCTTTAGTCCGAGGCAATGACTGCATAGCATCCGGTAAATACCATAAGCGTGCCTGTCCATCACCTGCACCACCGGTCGGATATTCAATAGAAGTGGTTGATTGACAAGGAATAGAGGAGGACAACGGATAGATAGAAGGCTCACTTTCCACCATGCCTTCTGAGCCAATGGATTTCAAACCAGTCTCTAAGGCATTATTGGTCGCAAATTGCTGTAATGCTTGGATACTTTTATAATCACTTGATCGGTTGTCTATATTATAGGGCAGTCTCTTATTCTGCTTATCGCCATTGAACAGTAGCCAATCCAGCGAATCTGGACGATTGACAGTAATGGTCAGCGACTCTGTTTGCAAGCTTGGGATCGCCATTTGTTGACCCGTCAATGCAAACAGCCCAGCAGTTGATGGCAGAGATAGATTACCTTGTCCATCCTTGCTTACCCACATCCCTATGTGTTTCGGGGTAATTTTATCCGTAGGCAGACGCAAGCCATGAAAATAATAACGCGATGCCATACTGGAAAGATGTTCTAACATCTTGGTTCGTTGGGCTTCTTTGATCAGTTCGCCCACTTGGAATTGCGGGAGGTGAACCAAATTGAGGTAGTTGGTATCAGTGGTGGCAAACAGATCAGCCACTTCACCATTTTCAGGCACCTCGGCCAGTTCTTTGATGCTAATACCATGAGCAGCAGCAATCGCGTTTAATGTGTCACCCTGCTTGACAGTGTATTTAAACGGTGGAAGTATTAGGGTAGCATAAGGGGCCAACAGGTTTATGCCGCTTAAAATGTTGCTATTTTTCAACAAGTCGTTTAGGGAAACGGTGAATACGTTATCAGCGATACTTTGCAATGTGCTTGAACCACTGATGGTGTAATCGTTCTTACCCGGATAGGTTATTTTTTGGCCATTAGCGAGGATACCGGCTGTATTAGCATTCTTGATAGCTAAGGTTGTGGCACTAAATGCGGTTCCGATTTCATTTTTAGCCGCGATGGTGTCAAAGCTATCACCAGCCTGAACCGTATAAGCTACTTCAGATAGTGTTAATTGACATTTGGCTGTTAGCTTATGCTCGGCATTGCCTTCAAAGAGATCATAGAGATCAAATGGGTTGTCCAGTGAATTTAAATCACCGCTGTCATTCACCCATTTCACAATCTTGTTGCCAGTGTCGCCCAAGGTAATGGGGTATTTGAATGTCCGCAAACCTTCGCGCAACGCTTGCAACATTTGGCGCATGATTAGCACAAAATAGTCAGTAAAGACAAAGTTGGCTATCGAAATATCTCCCGCCTCTAGTAAGTCCATCAATGCACTATTATTGTTACTTTCTTCTTTCACTTGTACCGCAAGCTGATTGAAATAATCCCGTAGCCACTTAATAAAATCGGAAGCAATCGCATTATATTCCGCAAAACTATAGTTTAATGCTGGATTATTACCATAAGCTGAACGTTCCAAAGTCAACGGTAATGCCATGGGAAAGAATGCCGCATCTACTTCACCAGCTTCGGTTGGTATGGACACAGTCAATTGAATCTGATTAGACAAAAAGGCTTCAATATCGGCTGCCGAAATAGCTTGTGGATCATTCAGATGGTCGAGAAGCCCTTTTAGTTCGTCATCAGTCACCACCAATTTGTCAATTTGATCAGGTGTGTAATTTCCTTTGATGGCAGCAATTGCCCAACGAGTGACCAATTTGGCGAGCGTTTCAAAAGAGGTATCGTTTTCATTACCAGCGGCTTTGAGTGCGCTACGATCATCGCCTTCGGTGGCAGCCGGGACTGATTGGATGAACAGGCTGGCAATATAACAAGGCGCTTGCTTGGTTTTATCTGGTGTCTGTCCGGTTTCAAAGGCTTGATCGCCAGCGACGGTGAGCGCAAAAGAGAGGTAACCGGTTAATGATGCTGGCGTTTGAGGTTTTTGTAGATTTGACCAAACCGGGGTTACTTGTTCAAGTGGCGCACTCATTAATGCTAATCTATGATCGCGCAATCGCGCTGACAGCGGGGCTGATAAGCGACCTAAATTATTTTGACTTTCTTCCAGCCAAGGCGCATCTTTCGGGTTTTGCAAGGCCCCAATGGTGATGGTTTCTTTGATTCTGACCGAGAAACTGAAGTGTAAATGGATTTTAAACAAACCACAATTGATGGTAATGGAGGCTGTGGCATCAACCGAGGCTAACACGGTAATGGGAATCGGTTGATAAGAGGCAAAGGTGATTTGGGCATAGAGCTTTATGGTGATATTAACCTCCGCTTTGACTACGGAAAAATCAATAGAGCCATATATTTTGCCAATTAGCCCATAAGTACCGCGCATCCAGAAATAATATTCTCCCTGAAGTTGCAACGCACTGCTGCTACCAGTAGTGCTACCTTTATAAGGATTCCATTTGGCTAATAAGCCTTCAATAATACCAAAGACAGTTAGACTGAAACCGGCTTTTAATAAGCCATATTCTATTGATTTGCCTAGCCCTAATTGGGCACCAAATCCCAACACTAAAATCGGATTAAAATGTCCCTTGGCGGTGGTTGCGGGTATATTTTTAGCGGCCACTTGGGGAATTTTGCCAAAATAAATGCCACCAGCACCCACTAACGGAATACCGGGCGGCACAATCGCTTCTACCGTGAAAGAACGGGAAAAGTCTTCCTTCCACGGAAAACCAATGTCTACCTTAAAGTCGCCATTGGTATAAATTTCAATGCCAAAAACCGGCAAAGTCACCGAATAAGCACCGACAGTCAGATGCCGCATGATATCCGGCAAAGTGATTTCGGATTGGTAAACGCCCAGATTATCGCTGAGTTTACGGTACATAATCTGGAAGTCCAAACCTTTAAAGATTTTGGCGGCATCCCCAGCGAGTGCAATACGCAAGGCATATAAGTGCGGATCATTAAAGACGGTTTGTAAGGTCAAAACGTATCCGCTTTCATTGGGATTCACTAATGCGTTTGCGCTGGGTTCGTCTTTAGGTTCAATACGCAAAACGCCGAAATCCGCACCGAATAGCCAAGAACTGTTGGCATCAAATTTAATGGCTGGGATTTCATCTGGCTTGGGTTCGGGCATTTCCGCCATGCAAGCGATAGCTTTTTGAACAGTATCAGCTTGTTTAAATCGTTCTATCGTGGTTATCATTGGTATGTGCTCTCGGTTGGAGGAGCAGTGACTTTTAAGTACTGAGGGGTAGAGGTGGTTTTATTGAGCCACACGCGGTTGGGTTGGCCCCAATTATTAGCGACAAAGGCATCAAGGTCGTTGTCGCCATTTACATCGCCTAGCATCACACCTTGGCTATTTGAACTTCCAAGATTTTGACTACTCTGCGTGAAAGTTCCACTTCCGTTGTTGAGCCACACATGGTTGGCTTTTCTGTTAGCGACAAAGGCATCAAGGTCGCCGTCGCCATCTACATCGTACAGCATCACAGCTTGGCTATTTGAATTTCCAAGACCCGGGCCACTTAGTGTGAAAGTCCCACTATTTTTGTCGTTGAACCACACGCGGTTGGGACCATTGTTAGCGACAAAAGCATCAAGGTTGCCGTCGCCATCTACATCGCCTAGCATCACAGCTTGGCTATTTGAATTTCCAAGACTCTGGCTGCTCAGTGTGAAAGTCCCACTTCCGTTGTTGAGCCACACATGGTTGGCTTTTCTATTAGCGACAAAGGCATCAAGGTCGCCGTCGCCGTTTACATCGCCTAGCATCACGCCTTGGCTATTTGAACTTCCAAAACCCGGGCTGCTCAGTGTGAAATTCCCAGTTCCGTCGTTGAGCCACAAGCGGTTGGGACCATCGTTAGCGACAAAGGCATCAAGATCGTTGTCGCCATCTACATCGCCTAGCATCACGCCTTGGCTATTTGAACTTCCAAGACCCGGGCCGTTCGGTGTTATGAAAGTCCCACTACCATCGTTGAACCACACGCGGTTGGCATTAAAGCCATCAGGTTTGGTGCCAAAGTTAGCGACAAAGGCATCAGGTTTGCTGTCGCCGTTCAGATCGCCTAGCATCACGCCTCGGCTAAATGAAGTTCCAAGGGTCTGGGGGCTCTGACTCTGCTTGAAAGTTCCAGTTCCGTCGTTAAACCACACGCGGTTGGGACCATTGTTAGCGATAAAGGCATCAAGGTCGCCATCGCCGTCTAGATCGTCTAGCCTCACGCCGTAGCTAAAGTAATTTCCAAGGGTTTGCTTACTGTCGATAAATTTGTGGTGGCGGGGAGCTGGTTTAATGGTGAACTGCCACTGTTGCTCCAATTTTAACGCCATTCCACCGGTGCTTTTTATCGCCGTCGTCAGCTCGACTGTAACGGTTTCGCTCGCTTGAAAATCCTTCTCAGGGGTAAAAGTGATTGTATCTGTTGAGGTGTTAAGAGTACCACTGATTACCCCAGATAAAGACCCTTTCACGATAAAACTATTGTTATTGACCGTACCAGCGTCCACCTCTTCATTCATGGTGACCACAATATTTGTGTTGGCTACCACATCTTTTGTATTTGGGGCTGGCGTTTGGGCGGTTACCTTTAAGGGTGTTGGGGCAGCTTGATTGAGCCACAGGCGGTTGACATCAGTAACGTTAGCGTTAGCGACAAATGCATCAAGGTCGCCGTCGCCGTCTACATCGCCTAGCATCACGCCGACGCTCGAAGAACTTCCAAGACTCTGGCTGCTCCGCGTGAAAGTCCCCGATCCTGAGTTGAGCCACACGCGGTTGGCTTGGTACCTATTAGCAATAAAGGCATCAAGGTCGCCGTCGCCGTCTAGATCGCCTAGTGCCATGCCCCAACTATTTGAACTTCCAAAATTCTGGCTGCTCTGCGTGAAAGTCCCATTTCCTGAGTTGAGCCACACGCCCTTGGGTGTAAGGACAAAGGCATCAAGGTCGCCGTCGCCGTCTAGATCACCTAGCGTCACTAGCATGTTTTTTCCAACATTCTGGTAGGTCAAACTGAAAATTCCATCTCCTGAGTTGAGGTATATGTAGTTCCTCCCAACAACACCGCCAGGATTAGTGGTAAAGGCATCAAGGTCGCCGTCGCCGTCTAGATCGCCTAGTGCCGCACTTGTTAAATTGTAAGGAATTTGGTAGGAAGTGATCTGGAAAGTCCCAGTTCCGTCGTTAAGCCACACGCTACTATCTTTGTTCTGATTTGCGATATATTCATGGTTAGCGATAAAGGCATCAAGGTCGCCGTCGCCATCTACATCACCTAGCGTCATGTTATTGGTATCAGTTCTAATGGCCTGTTTGCTTTGCGTGAAAGTCCCCTTTTTTGAGTTGAACCACACTTGGTTGTTCTGGTAACTACTTAAAAAGGCATCAAGGTCGCCGTCGCTGTCTAAATCGCCTAGCGTCACATTTTCGCTATCTGAAGAAGATCCAAGGCTCTGGCTGCTCTGCGTGAAAGTCCCTTTTCCTGAATTGAACCACACGACGCTAGTAGCGGAGATACCATTAGCGAAAAAGACATCAAGGTCGTCGTCGCCGTCTAGATCGCCTAGCGTCACGTCCCAACTATGAGAACTTCCAAAGCTTTGGTTGCTGTCAAAAAATTTGCCAAGGCTTTTGGCGGTTTTGATGGTAAATTGCCAGGTTTGTGGGGCTGTCAAGGCTTGATTGTTGCTATTTTTTATGCCAGTGCTCAAGGTGACCGTTACTGTTTCGCCTACTTGAAAATCTTTGGTGGAACTAAAGGTGACAATGTTCTTCCCTTCAGACCAAGTAAAAGTACCCGTATGGGAGCCTGACAAAGAACCATTGACGACAAAAGTACCAATATCGTCTGACGAAGAACCTTTGACAGCAAATTTTGTAGCCGTCACCGTCTTAATATCAATAGCCTCATTAAAGGTGACTTTAATATCACTACTTTTTTGGGCTGTATGGCTGTTGATTTTAGGCATTTGACTAGTCACGCTTGGCACTGCGAGTGCTACCGAGGTAAGACTACAAAGACCAACAAATAATAAGCATTTTTTCAAATCAAACCGCCTAATGGCATGATAAATAGCCGTGATCATTTTAAGTGGGCAAGCTGTTTGTCGTGATTTTTTCATTGGTTTTCCTCTATATTAGTTTAAATCAGGTAAATGTAATATGCTGACCCATCGCCAGAAGGCGCAAATCCAGATATTTGTTGCCGCTGCCCGGTGGGGCGGGCGTGGTTTCGGGTTTGGTGGCATCCCATTTGGGAATGGGTTCGCCCCAAATAAACTTGGCATCCAAATCGACCATAACGCTTTTTCGTTCAATCTCAGGCTCGTCCGGGTCTTTTTCATAGCTTAATCCGATGCTGTTAATGGTAACGAAGCCGAGATTAATTGGGCCAATATTGACCCTGAACTCAACGGTTTCAGTGGTAAAGTCCCAAATTAAGTCAAAGTTGTTGAGGGGGATTTTATCTAATACGTTCCAAGGTGCGCTCAGGCTGAACTTTGAGCCGGTGGCCCACGACACCATGATTTCAATTATGCTACCAAGCGTTGTCGATTGGGTGAATGTTAAGGTGGCAATATTATGTTTAGTTAGTTTATCTTGTTTATCTTGTATCTCTTTTTCTTCGATTTTGCCGGTGAGGAAGCCCCAAATAATACCAAAGCTGTTATATTCTGGGTCAAAGTTATAAAAAACGATAATCTCTATATTATTCCATTTTATTTCTGCACTGATTTCGCCATAATAGTTCGACTTTTTATTATTGCCACTCGTTGAAGCCAGCATGAGTTCGGTGCTGCTATCTGCAATTAATACAGGCATTTCAGCTTTACTGATCCGAAACATAGGGACACCGAGCGTTTGGCTCCCGCCGTTATAACCGAGCATGACATTGGCAGAGATTGTCAAATTGAGTGGATCGATTGACCAAGGTTTGGCGGTTTTGCCGGTGAATTGGTATGAATTTGTTTTGGTTTCAATTCTTATCCCTAATCCATTAATACCATAACCATCAATCTGCCAAGTGTTCGGTAAGAATTTCTTTGCTAATTCACCTAACTTGACGACACCATCCGTCTGTTTGCCTTCAAATATCCACCCGGCGTTTTGCCCTTGACATTGGGCCATAATACTAATTTTGACATCATCAAAGACTTTATCTTGAATACAAAAGTATGCTGTAATACTGCCAAAAATATCTTCCGTGGTTTTTTCTAAAAATAGATTGGTTCCAGCGAATGTAAATTGAGTTGTGCTAAGTTTTAATTCCCACTCTGTTTCTATATATATGTCAAAAGTATATAACCCAGCAGATGGGTAAGCCGTAAAACTGAGTTCAGTAATGTTAATTTCTGGAAATGCACTGGCAGCCTGAAAATAATATTGGATTATGCCTTTGAGACTGATTTTACTGTCTTTGGCTAAAGTGCCACCAAATTGAAATTGTGGTAACCGGGTAAATACATTTATCCTAGCTCCAGCAAGCTCAATATGACTACGCATGGAAACATAACGCAGCGTTCTTCGCTGGAGTTCAAAACCTATTTGGACACCATCAATAGCAATTTCATCAATTTTAAGTGCATTTAAACCATTTTGTACGGTATCTTTAAGAGTATTGCCACCAATAACAGTGGCTATGGATGCTAAGTTGGGTAGGAGATTGCTATCTTTAGGGATGATCTCTAATTCCCAAGCATGAGGACCACGGAAATAAATAATTGCCTGATAATCTGAGCCATCAATTATAATATTACCGCTAACATTTCCAGAGAAAGAACCTAGTAAATTATCACTGATATATTTATAGTTAGAAGAAAGATTAACTGCTGTCTGCTCTAATGTCAGAATATTGTTAATCATTTCCCAGTCATTATTAATGGTGCTGTTGTAGCTAAAATAAACAGATTTTTGGGATAGGTTGTAGATGATATCTATTTGTGTCAAAGGCAAATTGCCAGTAAATATATCTATAACCGAGGGTAAATAAGAGCTCAAGGTTGAATTGGCAAATTCTGCCATTGCGGATAAAGTAATATCAATGGAACTGCCTTGCTGTAAGCTTAGGGTTAATTGTTCGCTGGTTAATACTGCGGACAAACGAATAGCATGGCTATTAATAGTTAATATTCCACCATCAGTAACAAGATTATTAATTTCTGTTGTGGACATACCAGCTAATTCTTCTCTTAGCTGCACTAGTGTTGTTGATTTTAATGGTTTCATGATATTTAGGGATGAGTAATATTTTGCACCATGACATTTGCATTAGTGTATTGAACAGTAAATTGAGCGTCGTTATTTTGAAGGTTTTGAACATTGCCATTAGATTGGTTTTCATTCACAGTAATAACAATATTTCCTCTTAGGAATACTGTATCATATCCTGAACCGGCAACAACAGCTTTTGCGGAGTAAGCTTGTGGATAGTTATCGCCCAGTCCATAGAGGTTGCAGCGGCGGGCATTTCTATTTAGATCACTACGATCATTAGTTAAATAATAGGCCTCTACATTTCCGTCAGCTTGGAGATCATTTAAAACTCGTTGATTGGGATGACCTTTTCTCAATAAAGCATTCCCACCGTTGTTTAAAGTGACGGTTCCTTGTGCTGGATTTCCTCCATTTATTATGTCAACAGACCCAAATTCATTGGTAAAGCTTATTATTGCGCCATTTATGGTTATTTGGTCGCCATTGTTTATGTTTATAGCAGCTACGGTAGACCCATTAGAAACAGTGATAGTGATTTGGGCAGCATTATCAAAAGTGAGTTCGGCTTGCACGCCTAAAGTAACCACAGTATTATTAGGCAAGTGGTTTATTCCGATTGTGCCTCCACCAGTTAAAGTAATTGTACCACCATTTGGAAAGCCAAAATCAAATATATCCCCTACATTAACTACTGCAACAGTTGCTCCTTGGCAATCAATTACTGTGCCACAAACATCGTCGTCATTACACATGATCTCGAATCTGGGGGGAAGATGGGCAGGGAAGTTAATAAGGTGAAGAATAAGCCTGTGAGCATTTGTTAATTCTACATTAATTGAATAAAAATCAAGCTGTCTTATATTGTTAATGACGTGATTATTAGGAAAAATGAATTGAGTGAAATTGTTAAAATAATCATCATTAGGATTAGGATTAAGATAAGGTTGACCACCATTACCCCCAAAATAATTATTAATACCACAAGACATAAACGCTGCTCTTGGTTGTAGTGCATTAATAAAAGCCTGAGAGGATGAATGTTGACTTCCATGGTGGCTACATTTCATTGCATGCACTCTACCTAGGCCTTGAAGATAAGCTTGGAGGCTATTCTGTGCATTTCCATCTTCTTGTACAGATGTTAGATCCCCTCCAATGTAATATCGAAAGTTATTGAATTGTACGAGAAAGGCTAAACTTTTTTCATTTCTAGGATCGACTCCGTTCCCTCCAAATGGTCCCTGAATGCCATTCTGAGTTTGGGTATATAAATTCGCTGCTATGCAGGTTATTGTAGGAGCACCTAGGGGGAGATTAATATTCCACCATAATATTTCGTTATTAACTAAAAAATTTGCTGGTTGATTTATCGCATTTACATTATTTTGTGGTGCTGCAATAGTGTCTGGAAGATATACGTATGGTGGTAGTTGGTTATTGCTACTATGAACAAGCCGCGTTACTCTTGTACGATAATTTCCCCCTAAAACATTATTATTGAAATCATTAGGCATTCCATTAATAGCACGTAGATACCGAAGGTAATTCTGCTCGTAGCCCACTCCTCCTCCAGGCCAACCTTGATCAAAAATTAATGTTTCGGCATACATGGGACTAACATTACCATTTTGATCGTTAATTAATAACAACCTACGTAATCCATTAAAATGATCTGCATCATAATGTGTTGCTACCATTACATTTAACGCATTAAGTCCAGCCGTTACTGTAATATAATCATGAACAGTTTGAGCTTGAATTAATCGCCCCCCATCAATTAAACAAGAACGGACTTGAATTTGAGTATTATTAAACTGATTAAATTCACGAGCAACAATAAGCGTCGCATCCCCTTGACCCACATCAATATGGTGTATTTCTAATTCCCATGCCATGATTATTTGTCTCCTTTGCTTATTTTTCGTTCGCTCAAAGAGGCTTGTTTATACATCGCATACCACCCAAGCCCACTTGCCTTCCCGTCACTCTCAGGATTACCAAACAGATAAAACATAGTCGCCCCATTAGGTGGAATCTTCATCAACCCTAAAAATTTCAGCGCAATACTCGTTAAAAGCAACATAAAACGCCGTTCTGTTGAACCCTCTGCTTCCTTAGCATAAAGCAACCGTATCGGCCCAAAGGACAATTTCAACACATTTTGCAGACTAATCAGATTAGCACCACCCGTCACCCCCGGCAAATGCAAACCCGCCTCAACCTTATAATCACTATCCTTGCCCCCCTCAGAAGACCAAGCCAACAGCAAATCCGCATTTAGCCCCACCTTACCAGCCAAATCGCCGGGCGTACCCAAATTCAGACGGAATTTCAGCCCATTCCAAGGGCCACTATCCACACCGCTCAGTGGCAAATCGGTGATAATATCTAAAAAGCCTTGTTGAGACGGTGTGTCTTCTTCGTTGCCGCTGTTCAAGCCCTCCAATTCCAACGCAAAAGAGCGGTACAAGCTATCTTTCCTAATGGTACTGGAAGACACATCAAAGCGTATCTTATCGGCCAAGAAAGTAAAGGTTTTCTTCTCAGGTGTTGGAGTAGGATAATCCATAGCCAAGCCCAAGTTAGAAAAATGCAGCCCTGAACGCAATGCTTTTCCATCTTCGCTACCAAATGAAAACAGATCCACCGTCATTTTTTTTGCATCATCAGTCTGTGATGCCTTATGTAATCTCTTAAAATCAATATAGCCGCTCATCCCGAACCAAATATCGGTTTCTGTGTTGGTGGCTTTGCGGGTACTCATCTGGGCGGACTCAATTTCGATTTTATTTAACACATTATTATCGAATAAAAAAGTATAGTCCTTAACCGTATCCATACTATAAACCGGCGTGTCCCCGTTTTCTTGAAAAGTGCCGCGCAGGATGATGGAATGATACATATTGCCAGCATCCCCCATATTCGTGACGCGGCTACCAAATAATTCATTCAGGGTTAATTGAGCCTTGCTTTGAAAATGTTTGATCGCCGAATTTTCAAATAAAACGTTTAATGTCAATACTTTAAAATCGTAATTGCCCCCACCGCTGGCTGCAATCGGCTCGTCACCGGAATTGGGATCATAATTGGGATCGACGTAATTAATCAGCCCGAACATGGAACTACTGCCCTTTATCGAAACTGTAGCACTGTCAATTGGGCTGATTTCAATCGCAAAGTGGTGTGCATAAAAATCCGCCTGATTGACCCCTGCCAATAATCCAGCCAACTGAGACGGTAGTTCGGCAATCTTCATCTTCAGAAATAGGATACCCGTCCAGTTTTCATCCTGAACCATGCGCTTGAAATGGGCAAAAAACTCACTTTTATCCGATTCAGTTTCTTCAATATAGTGCTGTAACCATTGCGAAACCGCCACCATTTCTGAAATATTCGCTTTATCGAGTTTAGGCGGATTGCCGGTTAGATCAGTGGGCGCGGCAAACTCACTTTTTTGGGTCCACACATCTGGCGTTTTGACCAACTCTTTCAATGCACCTTTTCGCCCTTTGATGATCATAATATTATTATAATCATTATACTGATTCGTTTGCCCAACAGCCGCTTCAAAATGCCAGTCCTCAATAGTCATGGTATTGCAAAACTGCGCGTTTTCTCCTACACCATCACTCCCCAAATCTCCCAAATAGTTAGCATTAGCCACCACCAAAAACAACTGATTGGTCTGAAAAGCCTGTTGGAGAGTGGTTGTCGGGTTGACAAACTTCATCTGTTGTCGAGACTGATTTTGGCCTAAGAGAATAGACTGCCAATTGCCTGAGCCTTTATCAAGGGTGACAATCAGACCCGATGGGGTAGTCACATTGTAGCTTTCCCCTGACCCAAAACTGGCCCGGGCCGAAGCGGATGGCTGGGCCTTCGCTATCTGATGACGACGGGTGGGAGAAATGAGCTTGGATTCAAATTCCCGAATCTGTTCTTGAGTAAAGGCGGCTGACACATTCTCCGGACGAGGCTTTACCCCGCCGTAAGGCACCATGGGAAAACAAAAATCTGCTTGCTGTGGTAATTTAAAGCCAGTTTCCATAAAACCGAGCAGATTGGCATCTGTCTGATTGATGCTGTCATCCTTTCCATATAAAGACATGCCCTCTGGTTGTGCATTGTAATGGTTTGTGTCACCGATAAGGTTTGCGTCACCGATAATCGTGAGCCATGAAGTCTTAAAAGTCTTATCCAATAAAGGCTTATCAAGGTCAATTGGCGGCCCAACTGGCGAAGTCTCTGGAAATGGAAAAATGGGGGCATAGGCTGGTTTGCCCGGAAAAAATCGCATCTTATCACCCTTCTTAAAGGTGATGGTTTCGGTGCCGGAGAGACCACAAAGTAGTTCGTAGGTTTTGCCCGCTTCTGCATTGTCTATTGACATGACGAAATCGCCTTCTGGCGATTCTGCATTATTGTCTCTAGACATGACGAAATCGCCCACTGGACAAAGCAGAAATGTTTGATTTTTATCATTGATAATAGGACTTTTTGCAAAGACGAGCTTTGCCGATTTAGCCACTGGATTTAGATTTATCCTATATCCAAAGTTGGTGTTAAAATAAGATGCCAGTTGGGTAGGCTCAGACTCACCCGTTTTAGCGGCTATTGTGTTACCCGTAAAAGCGAAATAAGTCCGATTTTTCAAATGTTCATTGTAAATATCTGTCAGATCAATGCTTATTTGAAATTCAATTAAATCGTTTGAGTCTGGTGTCGAGCCGTCCGCTAGGGGATACCATTGACAAAATTGATCCCATACCACGGATTGATCATTTTGTTTCATCAGGTACTGAAATCCCCAAGCCAGATCATTATATAATGATTCTCTATAGATATTTTGCCTAAATTTAAAACAGCCACGTTGAGGACCAACAAATGAGAGATAAACTTCAGAGATTTTATTATAGGATTTAAACCCTGAAAAACTGATTTTCTTTCCGTCAGCTTTTATTGTAATACTTTGACTCACTTTATCAAACGTTAGTTTACAAGAATTATCTATATCCAGAGATAGGTTATCTATTAGCGTTGCAGTCAAACCTGAGTATACTTTAAACCCATTACCATTTTTCTCGAAACCCATATAATCCATGTTTTTATAGGCAATGTTCGAGGCATCTTTTAACCAAAGAAAAAATTGTTTTCCGTAACTTATTTTTCCTATTGCCTTAGTTATATCAGAAACAAAACTATCAGCAGCTTCCTTAGTTTGGTATTTAGGGGCAACGGCACTAAAAATAAAGGAACCCATGAACTTAGTACTCTTAGTACCCTCCAAAGCCTCGTCAAGTGTTATGCCAGCGGGTCGATTTGTAATAGCTTTAGGCAAAACGTAAGCCAGCCAGCCCTGATCATCGCCCTTAGTTTCTGCGATGTATAATCTTGTGTTTTTTGTTTGGGTAAAAAAAGCCATTTTTTTTCTCTATTTGTACTATTTTTAAGGCACCCTTCATATTTCTACAAAAATAGTGAACAGTTGTTTCGGGAATGAGCGGAGCGATTTTCCCGAAACTAAAACTGTATGTAGGTTTCGGGAAATCCACTGTGTTCCATTCCCGAAACAACCGTCAACTACTTTTGAAGGGTGTCAAATTTAACTCGGAATTTTCTCTAGTGTAAAAGTATGAAAACAGGCTGCTGTTTTGAGATCAGCGGGTGTAGGAACAAAGGTTTTACCATCGTTACCTTTACTACCGCTACTCGTGGTACGACCACCTGTAAAATAGGCAATAGTGTACTGAGTACCTATTCCAAATGAGTAAGGATAAGTTATCGCACCTTGATTGTAATCTTGAGCAAATTCAGGTAGCACTATTATCCTGGTAACTTCAACCACCTCATAAGGAGAAGCTGGGCCCTTCCAAAATCCTATCCAGTGTCCATTGGTTTTTGGGCAATTTCCAGGCGGTGTGATGTAAGTTACTGAGAGAACATCGTTTTCTACCTGAATCTGAATTGAAGTCCAATGATACTGGATTTCATTTAAATTAACACCAAACGGGTGTTCCGAAGTTGGAAGTGAAGAAACTGGAATTGCCGCCGTACCACAGATATTTTTGGGATCAGAACCCATGCAATAACCTAGAACATAGGGTTTATACTGGATAGTCAGATCAGAAAATATAATGGTATTGGACTGAGAATCTTGAGATATCATGTGTTGTTTTGGTGCTTTTTTGTCTGATGATGATATCATTGTCAAGTTCTGCCAAAGAACAAGCATGTTAGCATTGGTTTTAGGCAGATTTCCTGGCAGCGTGCTGTAATCCAAGATAATACTATTGGAGTCAATTACCTTAATTTTGAAGGTATTTTGATAACAATTAGGCTTAGAGTCATTAGAAATGACTAATTGTGTTTGTGACATAATTACAATACCTCTAGTTGTTTTAACTTCAGTTCTTCAGTTGCTCCAGTTTTAAAATGTAGCACACAGGCAATACTCACATTATTAAGACCCGTGAAATACGCCAAGGTATAATTGGTATCAACCAGAAAAGCTGTACCACTGATATTAATTGACGATTCGCGGTGCTTGCTATCAATCTTATGACACCTAAGTGGTTCCGGATTAAATAAATAGGGAATACAATCAGACTCCCAAAGACCTATCCAATGCTTATACTCCTGAGGGTTAATGCCCGGAGGAACCGAGTAATTCACAGCCAATGCATCTGTTGGAATATCAGCAGGAATTTTAAGGCTTATTTCAGAAGACTCATGCTTGAGTATATCCTCTTCTCCCATTGGCACATAGACAGTTGCACAAACATTAGTGATTTCATGTCCCACACAATAACCAATGACATAAGGTTTATTCTTGGTATCAAGACCATTTAATGTTATAGCACCAACGATTGACTCTGAAATAATGGGCTGTTCCATAATGAACTTATTACTAGGAAGTGGCGGCACATATATATCATTTTCCCATACAGCTATGAAGTGATTATACTGATTAGGATTAGTATTGGGCAAAGTATGATATTTTAATGTAATACTTGATGATTCAATATGTTGAACTTCAATACAGGTAATCTGTTTACCCGTTGATGATTCAATCTGTTGAAGCTCATTACAGGTTCGTTTAATTGTATTCATAATTAAATCTATTAAAGACACCTTTCCCAAATACCTAAGCCTTTACCAATAAAGAAAAACTACCCACAAGATTCTGGTCCTTATCGAAATGTTTTACCACAAACAGAGCCGCCGAATCCTTGTTAGGATTATCAGGGGCTTTTATACTAAGTACGCTGTTGTGTTTGGGCTGATTAATGCTCATCTTCCCAACCGGCACCGCATTAGTATTATCAGCCGCTTGCAAACCAAAGTCAAGTATCTCGTCCATTTCTATGATTGGGATATCCTCATGTTCTGGAAGTGCTGACAACGGCTCACGGCTGACTTCCAAAGTATTTTCGCCCTCACCAATCAGATGTGATTCAAAGTCTTGAGCAATCGCAGTGCCATCTACAGATAGGTTATACACACTGAAGTTGTACTGAGCGACTTGGCATAAAGTAGATTGTTGAGCAGTAGATTCTACAGAAATATCCGGCCCCGGACATTCTGACGAAGTGACAGCACAATAGATACATGCTGCCCTGACTGAAGTGTTGAACAGATCATCGCCCTTGATTGTGGCAGTGTTGTTTTTAGGAACATTTCCTTTGCCAACCGATACGACATGCCTAAGTGTATCAGGGGGAGGATTCGTTTGTACGGCATTATAGGAATAAAATAATGCTGTGACTGCTTGATCAACATCAGTGTTGTTTTTCACTTTGATGTATAAATTATAATTTTCCTCCCTTTCTATATTAGTAACGCGGACTCCTGAAGTCGTTTCCGCATAGAGATTACTATTATAGGCTGTACTCGGAGAGCCTTCATGGACAGTTAGATAATAGCAATTTGGCGGTGCCAAAGAAGACATAGCTTTTTGGGTAGCCTTCAGAATTTCACTACAAGTAAATGCAGCTTTCCCATTAGAGTTTTTGACCTCTCTCAAAGCTTTTTCTATACCGGGAGCAAGTATATCGCTTTGCCAAGCATCAACTAGCTGCTTAGCGATATCATAAGCCGATGCGTTCGTTTCTTCAAAAAATTTCTGAGCGGCCTCGATGGGTGAAAATCCTTGATTCTTGTAATCGTTTATTGGGACCATAAAACATCCTCTCTTTCTTGATAGTTGACTAAGCTTAAACAAAAATGCATAAAACTCAATGAATTATATTAACCACAAATCATTTTTTCAGCCACTAGATTCAAATTCATTATAAAATGCTTGAGCACATTGTGTTGGAGAAAGCCCACTATTTTTACAACCTTGCATAAAAAAATCGGATTTTTGTTTTTCATAATAGGCATTATACGCTTTAGTATAACAATCTCCATTAAAATTTGGTTTATATACAAATCCTAATGATGTGGCTATATCATCTAAAAAAGTGTACCCGGCATTTTTAAGGGCCATAACCATAGTTTCTATTGAAGTATCACAACAATCATAAAGATCAAAGATGCTAGTTAGAATAAGGTTTGTTGTAAGATATATCTTTTCAGATGAAGCATATTTATCTTTTAGTTTTTTTGCAACACTTTCGGCTGAATTTTTTTTCTTTTTTAATTGTTCTGCATAATTCCATTCTGGTTTCTGATAAACATCTTTTATTAAATTATTACAATCCTTATACCATATATCTGGAACATTCTTATTGTCATTGTAACACTTAAAATCAGACGGTGATTCAAACAGTTTTTTCAGTGTATTTAAAGCATTATCATATTCTATACCGGCATACTTCAGGGCATAACTCATAGGTGCTACCCCATTAGGGGCTTTTGTTAGATTAAATGTCTGGGCTATTATTTTAGCCAAGTCCTCAACCAAAAGATTTGGAAATTTTTCTTTAACCTTCTTGGTTGTCTCAGCTACTGAGTCTCCCTTTTTTTTGAGTTCCTTTGCATAAGACTCTGGTGTCGTCGGTATAGGAGAAGGTATAAGCGGCGTTGAGGCCCACGCACTTTCAGCGATGGCTTTTACCTGTGCGGTATATTTTTCTCCATCCTGAATAAAACGCCCGGGAACAGTAATCTTTAGCTGTTTGATGTTCTTTAGCTGTTTGATGTTGTTTCTGATAGAACAAATAATCAGTTCTTGCTCTTTGTCAAAGAGTTGAAAATTATAATAACCTGATTCCACACAGGACTCCCAGCTAACTGTCAGACCACTCTTATTTTCAACCATTGAAATAATTTCCGGCAAAGGCACACTTGAGCCTCCATCCAGTTCTCGCTTGGCAGATTCTCCCTTATATGTTTTTGATGCCCAGTCGCTTTTCGCCACGGCCTGCACATGGGCCGTATAGTCATGTTTTTCTTTAATTAAATCCTTAGAAATCGTAGTATGGTTTTGTTTAAGGTGGCCTTTGATTGAACAAGTCACCAAATTATTGCCTTTATCCTTGAGTTGAAAATTATAATAACTCACCCCCGGGATAGAAGTCCAAGAAATTTCTACGACTGATTGTTTGAAATCCACCTCATCAATCTTTGGAGATTTTAATTTATATTTAGTCATGCCATATTCTTTTAATCCTAAGATTAGTTGCCCACAAAATTCAGATCGTTGATATCAATCCTAGCAGCCTGTCGGATTAATCGCTAACTCATTGATTATTAGTTAAAGCAATTGTTAAAAACAATAACTTAGCTGTATTCTCCGACAGGCTGCTAGCTGTGCAATAACCGAGGGTGGCAAACACAAAAAGGCCGCACCGGTATCTACAAAGCTCTCTATTTCTACTGTTCTTACGGCATCTTCTGAAATTAACCTCTCAGATAACTTCGCAATATCGACAAAATTTTTAACGATGACTTTTTCAGTGATTTGCCCCACTTTTTTATCTTCGGCTAAATATCTCGTTTTGAGATAATTTAATTCGTTAATTTCTAAATTCGCTGTACTCATTTTGTAGATGCCCTCGAAAGAGAAGCCGTATTAAAACACACTATTAATCAAGTTTGCCAGAAGTTTTATAAAAAAAGTTAGCAAGTCCATTTTCCGGTCAACTAATTGGGGCAATCCTAGATTTTCAGATAATGAGCGAAACAAACCTACTAGGTCTTCAAGACCTAGCAGGTTTACATTAGTTGTGAATTTATTTTTCAGCAACGTCTATAGATTGTTCTTCGATTGCCGACAATATTTCCAGCAAACGGTCACTATCTTGGCCCTTACTTTCCATCTCATTTATCGCGTTTTTTAAGAGTATTTTTACCACCCATTTTTTTTGGACTTTACCCCCAGACGAGTTCTCAATCATATAGCATATCTTGTCAAGCGATTTGTCCAATGAATCGTCAACTTCAACGACAAAAGGTTTCTCATTTTTTTGGGGTTCTTCGGTTCCGTTACCAATCAGCTCGGCAATAATTTTCTTTACCAGTTTGGTTGTGATTTTAGGTTTGTCTTGTGCAACCGGAGCCATCTCAACGACTCGCTTCCAAACTTGACGTTGCTGTTCCTGGTTTAATCGTGTCAATGGTCTGACTTGACTTTCGTTTTGCGGGAAAAAACCTCTCCAATTTGGAGAGCTTTTCAAATTGTCTACTACCAAAGACGCTCCTTCTAATCTTTTGGCATGTGCATAATGGATGTCCCAACGTTCGACACAATAATCTTCAAACCGGCTATACCCTATTAATTTATATAGACGTGAGTTTTTTATTTCCCGAAGAGCACCGCCAACGGCATAGAATGCCATCAGATTGGAATTTATGATATGTTCTAATTCTGCAAAACGTTGATTAACCGGTTGATCTGTTACTTGTGGTACAGAATGTTCAGTGGGTAAAACTTCTTGAGTATTCTCCTTTTCCATATTGTTTTTGTTCCTAACCGTTTGGTGTTTGCAATACCAAAGCAGAATAATTAATGCTATTTATTTTTGAGTTTCCATAAATCATTAAGACGATCCCGTTCCATTTCAAAAATATAACTGGGAATTGGAGGGGCCTTTGTTGTTGCAACACTGTAATCACCAAACAAAGCCAGAATGTCTCTTTGCGAAGAAAACTAAAAAAAACACCGTAATCTTAGGGGCTAGTGCAGAGCCTTCAGCAAATACCACTGGTGCTACCAATCTTGGTTTGAAGTAACTCACTGATTTTTAAGACCTGCATTGCTTTGTAGGGACTACCAAAATTTTGACGATGGTACATTGTAAAAAAATTACCTTCCACCATGCAAATTCAAATTAAGTTATTAGTTAATTGTTTTATCGTTATTTTAGTAATAGGTAAAGTTTTATCGTTAATTTATTAATCAGCAAATTTATGGCCTTATTACTTCCCGCAATGCCTTCGCCGTCAAAGCTCGTTTGAGCCATTCAATTGAACTTTTTTCGTCCAACTTATAGACAGTATCTTGGATGTCAGAGGCAATAATGCCAAATTTTTCCGTAAGGAACGTGCATGAAACAACTTAGACAACTATTAGGGCAACCACAAGGGATTGCCCCTACAAATCAATGTATTACGTAGGGGCAATCCTTTATGGTTGCCCTAATTATTTCATGCACATTCCTAAGGAAACAGAGTAACATTTTTGCTTGGCCTTTTTAAGTATTGAACCATAAGTTTTAATGTTTTTTTCGGTACCCTTCATATTCCAGCAAAAGTAATGAACAGTTGTTTCGTTCATTGCGTGAAACGGATTTCCCGAAACGATTGTCAAATATTGGTTTCGGGAAATCCACTTTGTTCCATTCCCGAAACAACTGTCAACTACTTTTGAAGGGTGTCTTTTTTTCAGGTGCCACTTTGTTGAGTTAATGTTTCTAAAAATTTGTAAACAC
>Ga0233403_10000230_pt1 | contig 26376 bp, 21 predicted proteins | sample Na_oxic_1_MG_FD_179866 | JGI IMG/M metagenome (GOLD analysis project Ga0233403, IMG submission 179866) | Seawater microbial communities from Saanich Inlet, British Columbia, Canada - Na_oxic_1_MG | ecosystem: Environmental > Aquatic > Marine > Inlet | place: Canada: British Columbia | collected...
TTATCTGGAGAAAATAACAAATGTCAATCAGACACCCAATTGTCGCCATTACTGGTTCATCTGGAGCCGGGACAACCACCGTCAAAAAAGCTTTTGAGGACATTTTTCGGCGTGGTGGACATAAAGCAACGCTTGTCGAGGGGGATAGTTTTCACCGCTACAATCGTGAGGAAATGAAACAAGCGGTTGTCAAAGCAAGTGCTGATGGTAAAAACATCAGTCACTTTGGTCCAGAGGCTAATATATTTAAGAAGCTTGAGGAGTTGTTCCACAACTATTCAGAAAATGGTACCGGACAAATCCGCAAATACTTACACAATGATGAAGAAGCCGCGCCCTATAAGCAAAAATCGGGTACTTTTACGCCGTGGCAAAAAATGCCCCCGGACACTGATTTGCTATTTTATGAAGGCTTGCACGGTGGAGTCATAACCCCAGAAGCTAACGTCGCCCAATGGGTAGATTTATTAGTTGGAGTGGTGCCAAGCGTAAATCTGGAATGGATCCAGAAAATTCGTCGTGACGTTGATGAACGTGGCTATTCTGCTGAAGATGTGACTAATAACATTTTGCGGCGTATGCCTGACTATGTTAAATACATCACCCCCCAATTTACGAAAAGCCATATCAACTTTCAACGGGTGGCGTTAGTAGATACCTCTAACCCGTTCATTGCCCGCGAAATTCCAACTGCCGACGAAAGTCTGGTGGTGATTCGCTTTAACAAATACCGTGATCAAGATTATTCGTATCTGTTAACGATGATTCACGACTCATTTATGTCGCGTCCCAATACATTAGTTGTTCCCGGAGGTAAAATGGGTTTTGCTATGCAAATCATTTTCAGGCCCATCATTAGAGATATGATGGAAAAACGTCGTAAGGATATGGGGCTATTGTAATAGTAAATGGCTCCCATACAATAAATCTGTTTTTTAGAAACTCAGTTTCTGGCAGAAACTTGGTTTCTGTGAAATTATCTGAAAAATTTGCCTCACTATATATGGGAGAGGACATTGTCAACTATTTGACGAAAAAGAAAGTTTATGCGATGGCTATGGGCGAAGAGACAATGGATTTGTTGAATGTTAAAAAGCTTTCTTTGGCAGAGCATTAAGCTGATGTTTTGAGAAACAACTGGTACACAAAAGTTTTTCAACAAAGTTTTTCAACATTTTTAACCTGCCCAAGAAATCCGATTTTTTTAAAATCGGATTTCTCCGGTGTGCCTACTTATGTTGCCAACCCTATGATTAATAAGGCGATTTCCAAAATATACCAGTAGGGGGCAAGCCTTTATGGTTGCCCTTATGTATTGAATCAATCCCATTCAACGCCCAGTGTCGCTTATTACAATACCATCACCAATTGGATATTTGGATATTTGGATATTTGTTTCGTTCATTGCGCGAAGCGGATTTCCAGAAACTCTTATATAGGTTTCGGGAAATCGTACCTCATTCCCGAAACAACAAATTTTGATATTGGCGAAGGTATTGTTATTACAAATAGGATATTTTCGTAACGATCCTTTTTCCCGCCATTTTTAGCGAGCCAATATGTCGTTGATTAGGAAAAAAAGAATATTTATAATCAAAACGACCAATCACCCACTTTCCCCGCTGTTTGATAAGGATAATAATGGCTAAAAAATAGCCACCCTGAAAACTTGCCCGTACTTTGTAACGGGGATTTACATGCCAACTATTGGTTGTGGAAATAAACAACCCACCCATTGCCCCGTGATAATTGAATAATTCTCCTAAACTACTAAAAACGAAGTTCATCTTATCTAACTGCTCTTCGGTCAGGTTTTGTTGCAATTCATTACTGGTGCAGTTTAGAAACTTTCTGGCATCCCAATCAGCAAGCAAACCTAACATTGTTGTATTGACAAATTCTCGCCCATCAACTTTCATCTGTTGCAAGCTCAAAGTGCCAAAGCCAGTTCCAAGAACAATGAGTATAATTAACACAAATATAAAACCAGTAGTAGTGGCGAACAAATTAGAAAAAAAAGTGTTCAAGCTATGAATAAATCCCTTCATTTTTAAATTTTAGTTCAATTAATAAAGTCATTGAAATGATATTTTCTGATTATAACGGATTTTGGGGTCACAAGAATTACGGTGGTTTTTATTCGCCATTTTGGGTTGACACATAGGTCAACCCCTACACAATCTGGGGCTTGTAGGGGCTAACCTGCGTGTTCGCCCCAAAATCAGTTACAATCAGGATATTTTTATATATTTAAATGCCAATATTAATTATTGGTTTTAATTTAGAAATTATTAGAATCTCTTACTTTAAATTAAATTGGAAATTAGCATAATTTTTTTACTTGCACAGCAAATAAAAATGTATTAGGCTAATGCTCCTCTGATCATTATAAGGAATGTCCGTATGAAATACACTTGTTATTCTTTGTTGAGGGTATGTTCCCTTATTGTCGGTTTATGGTTACCGGCATTGTGCCTATCTGCTGACTTAGCCTTCAAGGATTTGGGGGATGAGCATTTGGTTGGCGATAGCGTGACTATCACACTTGATACCCCAGCCCCCACTGAAGGTGAAACGGTGGAATTGTGGATTGCTATGCGGTTGCCTACCGGTGAATTCCAATTTATCACTGGAAATCAAGCAAGTCCTTCTTTAAGTGTAGGGTTACAATCATTTCTAAAAGGCTTTACCCCAACCGGGGATGGTATTGAGTTACAAATAGCCACTGATAATCTGCCGGCTGGTGATTATACGTTTTATGCCCTTTATGTAAAATCGGATCATGGACTTGCAAGTGATGCCCCACCGGCCGGATTATTAGCACTCCAGCGTTCTAATTTGGCAGAGGGACGAACGACACTGAAAAAACTCGATGCTCCCCCAATCACAAGAGTAGAATTTGAGCAAGGACGACAGATTTATTTTGAGCGATGTGCGGGTTGCCACGGAGTATTGCGTAAGGGTGCTACTGGTAAAGCATTAACCCCGGATATCACTTTGAAAAAAGGGACTGAAACTTTGGCGTGGACTATTACTAATGGGACACCAGCCGGAATGCAGAACTTTGCGGGTGATTTGACTGAAAAAGAAATTGATGTAGTAGCTCGTTATATCCAACATGAGCCACCTATACCGCCAGAATTTGGTATGGATGAAATGAAGGCAACTTGGAAGGTGATGGTGCCAGTTGAAAAGCGTCCTACCAAAAAGGAAAACGCTTACGATATCGACAACATTTTTTCGGTTCATCTCCGTGATGCTGCTCAAGTGGCTTTAGTTGATGGTGATAGCAAAGAAATCATTACTGTCATTGATACTGGCTACGCCGTCCATATTTCCCGTCTTTCATTTTCAGGACGTTATTTGTATACCATTGGACGTGATGCCAAAACAACTTTGGTTGATTTATGGATGGATCCGCCTCAAGCAGTGGCTGAGATTAAAGTGGGTATCGAAGCTCGTTCTGTAGACACCTCCAAGTACGAAGGTTGGGAAGATAAATATGCCATCGTCGGTGATTATTGGCCACCTCAATATGTCATTATGAAAGGTGATACTTTAGAGCCGTTAAAGATCGTCTCGACACGGGGCATTACGATAACTACGGCAACACAATCTCAAAAATATCATCCCGAACCCCGGGTTGCTACCATTGTTGCTTCTCACCAACGCCCTGAATTTATTGTCAATGTTAAAGAAACTGGCAAAATATTATTAGTCGATTATTCTGACTTGGTAAACTTCAAAGTTACCACAATTGCTACTGCTCCTTTCTTGCATGATGGCGGTTGGGATTCTAGCCATCGTTATTTCCTAACGGCTGCTAATAATGCTAACAAAATTGTTATCATAGACGCTCAAGAAGGGAAATTAGAAGCAATAAGAGAGGTTGGTATAAGGCCACATCCGGGTCGTGGCACTAATTTTGTCCACCCCGAATTTGGACCAGTGTGGACAACCGGTCATTTAGGGGATAATAAGGTGGTACTTATCGGCACCGATCCGGAAAATTATCCTCAATATGCTTGGAAAGTAGTAAAGGAATTGGAAAGCAAAGCTACTGGCTCTTTATTCCTGAAGACACATCCTAAATCAAAAAACCTCTATGTGGATACGGCATTAAATCCAAGTACCAAAGAGAGGCAAACTGTTGCTGTATTTGATATCGATAACCTTGACAACGGTTATGAGGTATTACCAATTGCACAATGGGCTGAATTAGAAGAGGGAAATCAACGGGTTGTTCATCCGGAGTTCAATAAGGCTGGCGATGAAGTTTGGTTTTCAGTCTGGAATAACAAGGTGCAGGAATCTGCAATTGTGATTGTGGATGATAAGACTCGTGAGTTGAAGCAAGTTATTAAGGATAAACGGCTGATTACCCCAACCGGTAAATTCAACGTTTATAATACGACGCATGATGTTTATTAGAAATTAGGAACATGATAAGGGCAACCACAAGGGATTGCCCCTACAAATCATAGCAAAATGTAGGGGCAATCCTTTATGGTTGCCCTAATTATTTATGGTTGGCGCATTCTTATTTTCCCGCTCTCAAGAACTACAAGGATTGTATATAATAAGGGATTTATAATAACGGATTGGTATGAAGCCAAAAGAATGGATTAAAAGAATCCCCCCAATACATTTCTGGCCTCTGTTCTGTAGCTCATTATGCTAATTTCTGAGCTGCAAAAAAAACCCTTTTTTATAAATCCTTTATTATATACAATCCTTGTAGTTCTTGAGAGCGTAAAGTAAATCTTGGATTCTTCAACAAGCTCAAAAACTATTCATCTATTTGTTCCTCTATGGTAGATTTTGTAGCTTCAGCATTAGCCAATATTGCATTAGCTTCTTTTAAAAGTTCTTCTGAAATAGCACCAAATTTATTTCTTCCTTGGATTTCATCAATTTTGTAGGAGACATAGGCTCTTTCTACTTTCTGGTAAATACTGTTTGATACTTGGCTCAATTGTTCCTTCAACGTTTGCCATTGCTTAACTTTTTGCTCAATGATTTTAGCTTGGTTTGGAAAGGCTTTTTTTAACTCGTGGAGTTGCTGAATCTTATTATCGGCAACCACGATTTCTTTCTTTATTTTACTAATTTTTTGATTTAACTCCGGATTCATCTCTTGTATAAAAGACATTACAAGGTTTTCTGGACGTGTTGATTTTGGCTCATTCTGCAAGTTATTAAGCCCACCAATCACAACAAGTACCGCATAAAGCCCCACAAATATTGCGATAATTGCAATTGCTATAGTCCAGTCTTTTCCAAAATCTGTTAACGTAAATAGTACGATAACAAACACCAATCCTAATAGTAATATCCACATAATATATCTTTTTCTAATGAGGTTGGTGGGCAAGAAAAAAACCTTGCCCACCCTACATAAAATCAAAATTGGTTTAGTTCCATCACAATTTATAACGAAGGCTGTAATGCTACAATTTTCCCTTCGCTATTGTAAGCGACTAACACATTGTTTACGACTAACGGTGGTACTATAATACTTGCACTCCCCATAGAATAGCGGGTAACAAATTTCCCACTATCCCGCCGCATCCAGTGCAGATAACCTTCCATATCTCCAACCACCACATAATTACCAATCGATACTGGTGCGGTAACACGACGGGCTTGAAGTTTATCTTGTTTCCACCAGTCGTCACCAGAATGACGGTCAAATGCCCAAATATGACTTTTGGTATCGCTAACATAAAGGTAATCGCTATCCACACCCAAACCGGCAGTCGATGCCAATTTTTTTTCCCATAATAGTTCCCCTTGAGCAATGTCAATAGCCACAGTACGTCCGTGATAACTGGTAATATAAATCGTGTTGTCTACCAAAAAAGGATCAGCGTCTATATCAACCATTTGCTCCAATTCCGTGCGTCCACTTGGCACCGCGATAAGGGCTTTCCATAATAGTTTACCGGTGTGTAATTCTAAGGCCACTATTTTACCATCATCAAATCCGGCAATAATCAATTTTTGGGTCAATACCGGCGTACTCGTACCACGCAGAGTGAGTAGCGGAACCCGCGAGCCTTCATAAACCCATAAACGTGTACCGGTTTGGCTATCAAGGCCAAATAATTTGCCATCAATGGTACGCACTACCACAATTTTTTGTTTGATACGCGGGGCAACCAAAACTTCACTTGAAACTTGTGTACGCCACTGTTCAACACCGTCAGTTGCAGACAATGCCACTACATCGCCTTTATGACTGCCCACCAAGACTATGCTATCACCAACTCCGGGACCTCCAGAAATCGGTATATCTATTTTTTGTTCCCACACTAATTTGCCGTCCGTGAAATCAAAAACTCGGACAAAGCCATTTGGAGAGGCGGTGAACAATTGACCATTGTGAAAAGCTGGCGCAATTTTAAGATAATTATCATGGCTACCACTACCGGCGTATGCTGTCCATAACATCCTTAATGTTAAAGAAGTTGTGAATTCAACTAAGGGGGCTGGCTTTTCAGTGTTATCCTTGCTCCCAAACATGCCACAGCCACTTAACACTATCAAGGTGTAAAGTAAGAATAGACGCTTGTACATAAAATACTATTTATCTTGAGTAGCCGGTTTGGTTACAGTTGAAGCATTATCCAGTGTGGTAGTTGGATTACCAAGAGTTCCAGCAAGTGCTTTACCAAGACGCTCCTTCGTTAACGGCGCGGTTATGGTTAAAACATTATCTGGTATGGTAGTTGGATTACCAATAGCTCCAACCGACTTTTTATCCTGACTTACCTTTGTTACCGGTTCGGTTATAGTTAAAGCATTGTCCGGTGTGGTACTTGGATTGCCAGTAGCTGAAATAGGCGTTTCGGCTTCCGAAGAAGTTTGATTAGCCGGATCATTTATGGTTAATGTATTGTCTTGGGCGGTAGTTGGACTGCCGTGGACAGACAGAGGAGCATTTGCCTCAAAACGTGTTCCTTTTTCAACACCCAAGTCATCCAATTTCATCTGTACCCATTCATGATGTTTGACTGATAAATCCTTACTTATCAAAGCTTCAGCATAAGCAGTGCGAGCAGCGTCAGTCTGATTTTGAGCCATAGCAATATCGCCTTGCAATTCTGCGTAAGCCCCTTTGAACTGATCCTTTGGTACTCCTTCAATCATATTTTTGGCATCCGCCACTTTCTCTTGGGACAGAAACAGCCGTGCTTTACGCAAGCGAGCAATATGAGTCAAGCCGGCCAAGCTACTATTGTCTATCACCCACTGCAAACGGGCATGACTAGTATCAATCTCCCCGGCTTTTAAATCATGATGTGCAAGAGTAAGAGCCGTGAGTACCGCATAAGAACTGCCACTGTATTCCGATAATAGCTTATCCGCAACTTGGCGTGCTGGCGATATTTCTTCTTTTTCCAAGGCAAACATAACCTGCTCATATATGCTAGAAGCCAGCTGTGCTTGTTGAACACTATAATCCTGCCACCAACGCCACCCAAACAAAAGCCCCAATCCTATAACAACCCCGGCAACTGCTGAGGCACCGTTTTCCTTCCACCACTTTTTTAACGCTTCAACTTGTTCATCTTCAGTTTCGTATACTGCCACAATATTTCCTTTTTTTGGTTACTAATTATCAAGTTAAGAATGAGAAAGAATTGTTATAGACTTTCAAGTAAATAATTTAACAAAGGCAGTAGCAAAGGTCTGCCACTACAAGTACGTCATATTACACAAAATGTAATAAAATTTAGGCATCAGAACTTAACTCACAATTCACAATTAGAAAGATAGTCAACTAACTCGGTTTGTGTTAACGAGATTTGGGGCCTTTTTTCGCGCAAATATTTCAGGGTTATTTGGCACGACGCAATTTCATCTTCACCTAATACCAGTGCCAGTTTGGCACCACTTTTATCAGCACGTTTGAATTGGCTTTTAAAACTGCCACCACCACAGTGAGTGACTAAACGCAATTTTGGTAACGCATCGCGTAAAGATTCTGCTAAGCGAAAACCGAGGCTTTTTGCTTTGTCACTAACCATAATAAAATATATATCCGGTGCATTATCTGGTATTTGTAACGCGCTTTGTGATATTAACAAGACTAATCGCTCAATGCCAATCGCAAAACCAACCGCCGGTGTTGATTGTCCCCCAATTTGTTCAACAAGGGTATCATAACGTCCCCCAGCACACACAGTACTTTGTGCGCCTAGTTGCGGCGTTACCCATTCAAACACGGTACGGTTATAATAATCTAATCCCCGCACTAAACACGGGTTAACATGATAACTGATGTTGGCTTGATCAAGTAATTGTTTGAGTGTGACAAAGTGTGCTTGTGAATCCGCGTCGAGATATTCTAACATTTGCGGAGCCGCATTAATAAGGGTTTGCATATTAGGATTTTTACTATCAAGTATCCGTAATGGGTTACTCTGCAAACGGCGTTGACTATCAGTATCTAATTCATTGTAATGATCAGAAAAATAATTCACTAATTGTTCGCGATAAGCAACCCGCGTCGCAACTGTACCGAGTGAGTTAATCTGTAATTCCAAATCATCTAAACCCAATTGCTGCCAAAAACGTGCGGTCATTAAAATCATTTCAGCATCAATATCCGCAGTTGCAAATCCATACGCCTCCGCACCGATTTGATGAAATTGTCGATATCGGCCTTTTTGCGGACGCTCATGGCGAAACATTGGCCCCAAATACCATAAGCGTTGAGTCTGATTATAAAGTAAAGCCTGTTCAATCCCGGCACGGACACACCCCGCTGTCCCTTCTGGGCGTAAGGTTAAACTATCACCATTACGGTCACTGAACGTGAACATTTCTTTTTCAACAATATCAGTGACTTTCCCGATAGAACGGCTGAATAACTCCGTCGCTTCAAGTAACGGCACACGAATTTCTTGATAGCCATAAGTCTCTAAGACATTACGGATAGTGCTTTCGATGTGTTGCCAAAGTGGAGTTTGGCTAGGGAGAATATCATTCATCCCTCGGATAGCTTGGATAGATTTTTTAGACAAAATAAAACCCTGTAATTCAAATTGATTAGTTTCCTACATATAGATGTTCAGATAAATAATTTCACTAAAAACTTCCGAGGTTTCCAAACGCTCTGCGGTTTGGCTCCAAACATTTTTCTGAAAGTCTATATAAGTAGGCACACACTTTTAACATTTTTGAGAGCTATTCAATATCCGATTTTTAAAAAAAATCGGATTTTTTGAGCCGGTTAAAAATGTTAAAAAAATTTTGTGTATCCATTTATATTAATTACTTTAACCCCGTTTTGAAAGTAATTACAATTACGCTACCAATCATTGCGATAGTAGTAAAGTGTGTAATCATTATACCTATGGCTCTTTCAAAGAACGACTTTCATCGTAATGGGCAATGTAAAATTTGTGCATTAACCAATTAGCGATAAATATTTGTACCATTATCCAACTACTAATAAACCAATTAACTAATAACTAATAATTGGCTCTTCGGCAAAAATGGTAGCTGGACGTTGGACACTCTAACATACCAACTACCTCTTGAGGCAGGTAAAATTATTAAGGACTACAAATGGCTGAAACCATGACACCAATTGACAGCCCTTGGAAAACTCTCATTGAACAATATTTGGAAGAATTTGTCGCTTTCTTCTTCCCAGACATTCACAAAATGATTGATTGGACTTTGGGCTATGAGTTTTTAGACCAAGAATTTCAACAGATTGTTCGAGATAGTGAACTTGGCAAACGCCTAGCTGATAAATTGGTCAAAACGTGGCAAAAAAATGGGGAAGAAACGATACTTTATATCCACATTGAAATCCAAGCTCAATATGACAAAGACTTTGAGAAACGGATGTTTGTTTATCACTACCGCATTTTTGACCGCTTTGACCAACCAATTGTCAGCGTTGCCATTTTGGGAGATAAGAGTGACAGTTGGCGCCCCCATTGTTTTGGGTATGAAATGGGAGAATGTCGGCTTTCTTTTCAATTCCCGGTGGTAAAGCTTATTGATTATGAGGAATGTGTGGATGATTTAGAACAAGGAAACGATATCTTTGCCATAGTAGTTTTGACACATTTGGCTGGACTTGATACACAAGACAAGCCCGAATATCGTTTTCTGTGCAAAAAGAAATTAGTCAACCGGCTATATGAAGCCAAATATAGTAAGCAACAAATACTGGAATTATTTCACTTCATGGACTGGATGTTAAAGTTACCCGAAGAATTGGCGCAACAATTTGACCAATTTCTCAAACAAAAGGAGGCGAAAAAACAAGTGCGATACATGACTCACATTGAAAGAAGTGGTATTAAAAAAGGCGAGGCCAAAGGCCAAGCCAAAATGTTACTCCGTTTACTGGAGAAAAAGTTTGGCACCATTGCCCCTGCCATCCAAGATACTGTCTATAAGTTGGACGAAAAAAGTTCTTATGAATGGCTCGAACGAGCCTTAACGGCGGAAACTTTACGGGAAGTAATGGGGTAATAAATTTGCTGATTAACCAATTAGTGATAAACGTTTATTTATTATTTATAATTGGCTCTTCGGCAAAAATGGTAGCTGGACGTTGGACACTCTAACATACCAACTACCTCTTGAGGCAGGTAAAATTATTAAGGACTACAAATGGCTGAAACCATGACACCAATTGACAGCCCTTGGAAAACTCTCATTGAACAATATTTGGAAGAATTTGTCGCTTTCTTCTTCCCAGACATTCACAAAATGATTGATTGGACTTTGGGCTATGAGTTTTTAGACCAAGAATTTCAACAGATTGTTCGAGATAGTGAACTTGGCAAACGCCTAGCTGATAAATTGGTCAAAACGTGGCAAAAAAATGGGGAAGAAACGATACTTTATATCCACATTGAAATCCAAGCTCAATATGACCAAGATTTTGAGAAACGGATGTTTGTTTATCACTACCGCATTTTTGACCGTTTTAACCAACCAATTCTCAGCGTTGCGATTTTGGGAGATAAAAGTGACAGTTGGCGCCCCCATTGTTTTGGTTATGAAATCGGGGAGTGCCAATTGTCTTTTAAATTTCCAGTGGTAAAGCTTATCGATTATGAGGAATATATGTATGATTTAGAACAAGGAAACGATATCTTTGCCATTGTAGTTTTGACACATCTGACTGGGATTGATACCCAAGACAATCCCGACTATCGTTTTCACTGTAAAAAGAAATTAGTCAACCTTTTGTCTGAAACCAAATTTAGTGACACCGAAATCTTGGAACTATTTCACTTCCTAGATTGGATGTTAAAGTTACCCGAAGAATTGGCGCAACGATTTGACCAATTTCTCAAACAAGAGGAGGCGAAAAAACAAGTGCGATACATAACTCACATTGAAAGAAGTGGTATTAAAAAAGGCCGTACCGAAGGCCGTACCGAAGGCCGTGCCGAAATGTTACTTCGTTTGCTTACGAAAAAATTTGGCACCATTGCCCCTGCTATCCAAAATACTGTCTATAAGTTGGACGAAAAAAGTTCTTATGAATGGCTCGAACGAGCCTTAACTGCGGAAACTTTGCGGGAAGTAATGAGGCCATAAATTTGCTGATTAACTGATTAGTGATAAATGTTTATCCATTATCCAACTACCAATAAATAATTAACTAATAACTTAATAACTAAAATGGCACTTTGGCAAAAGTTTGTTTTTGTGGTGGCTGGATATTGGGTACTTGAACGTCTTAGCTACCTATTCCCAACATGTAAATATTTAACGAAAGAGACTGGCTCAAAGTAGCGGGCATTGGTTGGTGGCACTTTAGCAAGAGTTTCGGCAGTGTTTAGTCACGAGTTCCGCAATTTCTTATTGGCTTATAATGAGCCAAGCTCCGGATACAATTAATAATGCGATGCCCTTTACCAACGGGTTTCGTTTCTTGCTCATTAATCAGAATCATAAAATATGGCTAAAAAGAAAAAGTCAAAGATAACACGAGGCACTGATGATGTTTTTTTGAAATTGATGAAAGTCAGTGGCAGTAGCCTTTTAAAACTCTTTGGTATACCGTCCGCGAAAGCTGAGAAATATCACTTTCATGCTGTGGTGCTCAAAGATAAAACCCTGAAACCGGATATTGAAGGTTTCCCATTGTTAAAAAGTGAAACCGGGCGAATTTTTCTGGAGTTTCAGGGATACAGTGATCCATTTATTCGTCAGCGGTTGATGGCGGAAGTGTTTTTGGGGTGTGTGGGAGAAAGTTATAAAGGTCCGGTAATGGCGGGTATTGTTTATACTGATAAAAAATATCAAAAGGCCGCCGAGCCACTCAATGCCTTTGAGAACTTAACATCAAAAGATGAGTGCCATTTAAAAGGTTGTTTTCGGGAAATCGTGCTGACTGATTATACCGAAGAAAAGTTGGAAGCGATTGACCCAAAACTGATCGTTTTGGCCCCATTCACTTTGTCGAGTAACACGGATAAAACGACGTTACTAGCAAAAGGGCGCGAATGGCAAAAAGCTATCAGCCAAAGGTTTCCGGTTGAAAAACACGATGAAGTCTTAAATGTGTTGGGTTTATTCATACTCAATCGGTTTCGGGAAATAACTTATGAGGAGGTAATTGCGATGTGGAAATTTGATTTGATGGATACAGTGGCAGGGAAACAGTTGTATGATATGGGTAGGGAGAAAGAGCGTGGCGAAGGCTTACAAAATGCCAGAGAAACTGTGCTTGAGGTCTTGAATGTACGATTTGGAATCGTACCTAACGACATAATTGAAAAAATTCGTGCCATTAGCCATTTGGATATGCTGAAACACCTTACCATACAAGCCACGTTGAGTTCTGATTTGGACAATTTTGAGGGAAGGCTGTCTTGTCGTCATTAGTGGATTCGGTTTCGTCAACGAATGAGGAGGTAATTGCGATGTGGAAATTTGATTTGATGGATACGGTGGCTGGGAGGCAATTGTATGATATGGGTAGGGAGAAAGAGCATCAAGAATGGCTACAGAAAGAGCTTATAAATTTTAGGGATATGCTTCTTGATGCTTTAGATGCGCGATTTGGGCTGGTACCACACAAGATGATTGATCAAATTAATGTGATTGATCAACCGCAAGAGTTGAAAAGCCTTCACCGGGAAGCCATACGGTGCCCGAATATAGGCTCTTTCAAGGAACGGCTATTATCGTAATGGCAATGTAAATTAGTCTTTATGATATAGACATAAAAAGTGTTTGGAGCCAAACCTCTGAGGTTTTAGAAACCTCTGAGGTTTTTCGGTGAATGGCTCAAACGAGTCCTGACTGCTCCAACATTGCGGGAAGTAAGGGGGCCAAAATTTGCTGATTAACCAATTAGTTATAAAATATTTATCTATTATAAGAATATGGCTAAAAAGAAAAAGTCAAAGATAACACGAGGCACTGATGATGTTTTTTTGAAATTGATGAAAGTCAGTGGCAGTAGCCTTTTAAAACTCTTTGGTATACCGTCCGCGAAAGCTGAGAAATATCACTTTCATGCTGTGGTGCTCAAAGATAAAACCCTGAAACCGGATATTGAAGGTTTCCCATTGTTAAAAAGTGAAACCGGGCGAATTTTTCTGGAGTTTCAGGGATACAGTGATCCATTTATTCGTCAGCGGTTGATGGCGGAAGTGTTTTTGGGGTGTGTGGGAGAAAGTTATAAAGGTCCGGTAATGGCGGGTATTGTTTATACTGATAAAAAATATCAAAAGGCCGCCGAGCCACTCAATGCCTTTGAGAACTTAACATCAAAAGATGAGTGCCATTTAAAAGGTTGTTTTCGGGAAATCGTGCTGACTGATTATACCGAAGAAAAGTTGGAAGCGATTGACCCAAAACTGATCGTTTTGGCCCCATTCACTTTGTCGAGTAACACGGATAAAACGACGTTACTAGCAAAAGGGCGCGAATGGCAAAAAGCTATCAGCCAAAGGTTTCCGGTTGAAAAACACGATGAAGTCTTAAATGTGTTGGGTTTATTCATACTCAATCGGTTTCGGGAAATAACTTATGAGGAGGTAATTGCGATGTGGAAATTCGATTTGATGGATACGGTGGCAGGGAGACAATTGTATGATATGGGACAGCAAAAAGGAGGATTAAATAATGCACGAGATATGCTTCTTGATGCTTTAGATGCGCGATTTGGATTGGTACCACACAAGATGATTGATCAAATTAATGTGATTGATCAACCGGAAGAGTTGAAAAGCCTTCACCGGGAAGCCATACGGTGCCCTAATATAGGCTCTTTCAAGGAACGGCTGTCATCGTCGTAATTATTTAAATGGTGGGCAAAACTTGCCCACCCTACATTAAAATCAATAACTTAATGATAGGGCTCCTTTCGCTGTAGCGTAGGAACCCTACAAATCTATAACATCATTTGAATGGCTCAAACGAGCTTTGACGGCGGAAACTTTGCGGGAAGTAATGGGGTAATAAATTTGCGGATTAACCAATTAGTGATATAACATTTACCCATTATCCAACTACTAATAAACGATTAACTAATAACTTAATAACTAAAATGGCACTTTGGCAAAAATTTGTTTTTGTGGTGGATATTGGGTACTTGAACGTATTAGCTACCTATTTCCAGCATGTAGATATTTAATTGCCTCAAGAAATCCGATTTTTTTTAAAAATCGGATTTCTCCCTTTGAGCCAAAAGTGTTGAGAGATTTATGTGTGCCTACTAAACCGAAAATTCCATTGGCACCAGCGCAAAATATTCCTCAATTCGTGTTGCTTGACATTGATTGATGATACGCTATGAATATTGGGGAGAGCCGCTATTTACACCCCGCTATCGTCTCCAAAGACTTATTGGTTCAGGCTCCGGCGCGTTTGGTAATTGTCGATATTGATTTAAGTCGCCCACCGGACTTTTTCCAACGATAGCCACTCGCGTTGCCCCGGTAGCAACGCTCACACCAAGCATTCACTGAGCTTGAACAAATTGTAGCGATTTCTAATGCTCATACTCAATGGGCATATTGTAACTGCCGGCACGTTTGCTGATTAACATGTTCTGTTAACCCTCTTGAAAGGGCCAATTAAAGGGAGTATCGTAGTCGTTCAAACAGTCATTTTGAGGCGACACATCAAACCTCATTAAGCGTACATACTTATTCAGATCAACATTATGCATTCCCTATTAGGAAAATTTTATTTGACAACGGCGATGGGACAGCCTACAGTTAGAACATGCTCTCGCAGTTTGATGGGTTTTAATTGACGAGTGCTGATTAATGTTGCTGGATGTTGAATACCATTTTGGCGTAGGGATGGATGGAGGTATAATTATTTAATGAATCAAGAACAAATTGAAAAACTTTTGATTGAACTGTACCAAGAGTGGTATGACGAGATAAATCCGGTTAAGCGTGATCCCGATACGGTTCGGTATGCAAAAGGTCCTTCATTTAAAACGATCAAGCAGATATTCAAAACTTGGCTTGATAAAGTAAAAGAAAACCAAGAAGCCTTAAATAAAGTAAGGAATTGGTTTGAAAATCACAAGGATATTTTAAGGGAAAAAATTTGTCCTAAGTGGAATGATCAAAGTGGAAAATCTCATATCCAAAAAATAGAACTGGTAGCTATTGGATTGACGCTTGACGGTTTAGCAGTAGCACTAGCTATTCCGACTAACGCAATGATGACAGCGACGGTTTTGGTCATTGATGGCTCTTTGGATCATCTTTGTTCTGGTGTTGATTGTTCTAAGGAGTAGTTTATGGGGTAGATGATGAATACCAAAATTTTGGGGACGCGCCTTCATCACAACTATCCCACCCGCGAGTTTTTGGTAGTTCATACGGATAGAGAAATGCTTGAGATTACCATACGCAAATGGTTAGAGATACGAGGTAATAGATGAAGATTAAAATGCGTGAGAAACTACATTTCCAAAATTCAGTTAAGATAGTTAATGCCTTTCGATTTAAGGAATAGTTTTATGGTAGATGATGAATTTAAAAAACGCATCCATCGTGAAATTGAAAAAGCCACTGTCAAAATTTTTGTCTATAATGAATTTCAAGGGACTGGTTTTTTTATTACACCTGATGGTTATTTATTAACTGCTTATCATTGTTTAGAGCAATGCTATAATTTTGCCGATAACATTATTGTTAAAACTAACTTTGGCAACAAATTCAAGGCACAATTTGAAGATGGTAAGTCTTCAAAACCCTTTGATATTGCTGTATTAAAAGTGGATGAAAATATAAGTATTTGCCTTCCTTTGGGAGTCGTCTCGAAAGAGCATGTGTCTGATCCTGTAGTTGCTCTAGGGTATCCTGCTGGGCATAGGGATGACAACCAAGAAATTGGTGTATATTCAGGTGAAATATCAAAGTTTCGTGATGATTTTAAAATTGAGAATAACGCGGTTAAAGGCCCTGGACAAAGTGGTGGGCCAGTTTATCATTATCCAACTAAACGGATAATCGGAGTGGCTGTGGAAGGCTATAACTCTGAAGTAATGACAGATACAGCGTTAGCTGCACGGCTTGAACCGTTATTTGATAAATGGTCTGAGTTACAAAACATTACCACTGATGTGGCTAAATCTTGGGATGAACATTTAGCTATATTTGTACCTAAAGAAAACGAAACAGCTCAAGTACAATCAGTAACCAACCATATAGTAAATAACAAAGGTGCTAATATTGATACCCAACAGTATATTGATAAGGTCGATACTCTTAATATGACCTTTAACAAAAATTGTAAATAAGTTTTTCGTTATATAGATTATATAAATTATGACTGATGAGAATACCCCTAATCAAGGGCCAACTACTGGTGTGGAAGATGAAACTGAAGCGACTATTGAGTCTGAAGAAAATGATCATCAAAAGCCGGGGGAACACGCAAACGATGGGCCTACTTCCACACAGGTAGAACCAGATACTGATAATCCAGCGACGACTATAGAGCCACCGCCAAACTCGGCTCTCAGTCAAGGGCCAACTGCTAATGTACAAGGGCCTACTTCAAACCCAGAAAACACTATGGTTGTATCTGGAGAAACTCAAGAAAATGATGAACGGGCAAGTCTTGGACAAACCAATCTGAAAGTTTGCAATCCAGATGCTACCATAGAATCACAACTTAGTATCGGTAGTGTTGGTGAACTGAAGCAGTTTTATGGAAAAGAAACTATTTTTGAAGATCCAACAACCATTGTTCCAGAAATGGATTCAGATTTACCTAATGTTAATTTGCATGAAGAGCTAACGAAACATTTTGATAAATTAGAAAAAGAACGAATTATTTTAATTGATTGTCTTGAAGAAAATATTGCGCTAGCAGCTTCTTATGCAATAGCTGATAGAACCGAATTAAAAGATTACGAAAAACGGTTGCTGACTTTTTCGGGTGAAAACCGGCATCGAACTGATCTGCATGTAGATATATTCACGAATGAGAAAATTAAAACGGCTAATAGAAAAAAGCTTTTAGTATTTGTGAGCTTAAATTTGGACTCCCAAGGTTTCTTTGATTCCATGTTTATTAAAGATCGTCTTGATGTGGATAGGATAAAGCAAACTTTCCGTGAAAGTCATATCATGTTAGTTTGCATAGTCAACTCGGATTTTATCCGGGAAATATTGAGAACTAACCAAACCAAATTTTGCTTTTATTATTGGAACATTTGGTTTTTGTCGCCGCTATTAAGAACTTATTTTTCTGACGAATCAAGAATAGAATACTTTGAGAAAAGACTTTCTGAACAAAGAAATTATGGTTTGTGGCCCCAAGATAATGCCGATTTTTACAAATTGGTTCACAGTTATCTACGAAATGATGTAGAAAAATTTAAGGAAGAAATTGAAAAGCGAACTAAATATCGTGAAGGTGATGATCCAGATAAATTTTTACAAAGTTTAAAAACCGTTGAGCTAAGTGAATTGTTCAAAGATAAAAACCCTATTAAGAAAGTGGTGTTGTATGTGGCAACTTTTTTTTCGGATTTAAGTCCCCACGATTTTGAACAAATAGTGTTTTTATTATTAAGGGGAATGAAGACAACTGTTTATAAAGAGTCGCGTAAAGAGACGACAAATGAGGGGACAAAAACGGTAGAAACACCGGTAGAAAAAAATCTTATCGAAATATGGGGAGAAAGTTCCCATCAATTTTTGAAAGATTGTTATCTCAGAACTGTTTCTTCTGAAAGGGATTCATTAATAATTGATTTTTCAGAACCTTATTTAAGAGATGAACTTAAAAGAACTTTCAAGGATGATTTTTTCTATGTAAAACAACAATTTGAATACATTCGTAATGCCGGTTTACTTTTTAATTTTGATGTGTCTGATAAAGTAATTGGAAATTTGATTACATTATCGGCAGAGATGGCTGTGTCTGACCCTAATTACTATGGGGGAGACAGACTTGTTAATATTGTTGTGGGATTAGAAGAACAACTCTTTACAAACAAAAAAAGAGAAATTATTATTCGTCTATCTGATTTCATTCGAGAAATGTTGAATTACCCCCAGCTAAAGGAAACGATTAGGGATTTTCTTGAGACGCTGATGCGAACACAACATCATGATCTCGTATTAGTCATTATTTTAGGCGTGACCAAACGTTTACAGTTTACCTCACAATTTGATGCACTCTATTGGATTAAGCGTTTGTTGGATCAGGGGAAAAAAGAAGTTAGGGAACAAGCATACCAAGTTTTATTTGAATATGCTAAACAAACGGGATTCCGTATTTATGAATTATTGGAAACCTTAAAGGTATGGTTGCCGGAGCCGGATCGAAATGTTGAAAAATATTCTTCATCTAATCAATATGCTTTACAATTTTTAGTGGGTTATTGTGGATATATGTTAGCCCGATTGGACATAAATGAATATGGGTTGTGGCCTTCTAAATATCCACTGTTTGCGACACTTCAAAAAGATGATGAATCCGTTAATAAACTGAAATTATTAATTTATTGGATTTTCCATCCCGGGATGCAAAATGTTTTGAATAAAAGTTTGATAGATGAGGGTATTCTTGGTATTTATGTTGATGCGAATGGATTTAGGGCCGGTCTTATTGACTTTTGGTTCACCGTGTTGTATGGTTTAAAGAAAGAGATTGCTCATCCAGAAGCGTTAGCAATTTCAGAAATATTGCTTCAGCAAATTCAGCAAGTCATTTTGGAAACTTATGATTCCAAAAAAGGTAAACGCATTAAAAAAGAGTTAATCAAACATTTGCAAGTGAGACGGGACATGTGTTTGGCTGAAATTGAACGCACGACAGAACGGACTCAAAGAGCGCAATTAAAGTTTAAGCGTCAACTGTTATCAATGTTGAAGAAAAGATTTAAAGAATTTGCCTAATTATTTTTTGATTGTTTATTGTAGATAACTTGAAAAGTGTTTACTTCATTTAAAAAGATTTTTGATTTTTTAAGAAAAAACGGGAACCTATTAGCAATGAAGGTTATCCATCGTATTCTAATAGAGTACCAGCCATAGTTCTTGAAAAAAATAATGATAAAAAAAAATTTACGATTAAGCAAAGCGAAAGAAAAAAGTTCCAAGTTAAAGGGACAGGAGATATTTCGCCACAGGGTTCATCTAGTGAATCGGGTAAATTAAAAGGTATCACTAAAACTAGACCAAAAAAATGCCCCTATTGCCGTACAGAAAATAAGATTACGCTTATTACCTCTGAGAAAAAATGGAAATGCAAGGTATGTGAATATGAATGGCAGTAATATTCAAGAAGGGTAACAGCGCATAGTAATAATAATAGTTTTTCAGATCATTTCACCAATGCAGACACCGTGAAATTTATTTCTCTGAACGTCTATAGGTAGAAAGGGTGAATATTCATACTGTTGAAGAAAAAAAACATAAAATTTTTTTAAAAGAAGAGCGTAGAGATCCTTTTACAAAACAAAAAATTAAAGCCGGTGATCAGATAGTTTTCTGTGCAAAGTGTAAATCTGTTTTTTTAGTCAGTAGTTGGAATACGATTGGAGATAAACATTGCAACCAGATTGAAACTTTACAAAGATTTCCAGACTCTGATAAGGAACGTTTAATAATAATTAACAAGAAATACAACAACGTTCCTGTATATTTGAAAGCTTTAAAAAATACTAAGGATTTTCTACAAAATTTTCACTTACTTCAAAAATTAATTTTTTGGAGAAATTCTTTTTGCAACTTTGGAAAAATAACACTTTATATGAATGAAAAGAAAACGTGTAAAGTTTATTTCCTGATCAGTGTATTATTTCTACCTTTATTGTTAGTCACTTTTTTTTTGGGAATAGGGTGGACTATTTTTTTGTTTTTCTTCACTATCTGTACAGCCACAGCTAGACAGAATTTTTCAAAACAAGGCATACCTACTAGAGAAATTCACCATATATTTACTAATCATTTTGTAAAGTGGTTTATATACTTATTATTCGTATGGATATTTAGTTTATGGTACGTCATTAAATATCTTTCTGATACAGAAGAAGACAGTACACCTAATTTTTTCTTTGATATTAACTGGACATTATCTTTTTTTTTAGTTTCCATGTTACTTATTAGTATAAATTGGGAAGTATATATTTTTGTGGTGGTTTTTATTGCATTACTCCCAATAGTTTTAAGAATATAATCATTATTCAAAGTGTGTGAATATGAATGGCAATAATAAAAAAGCAAAATTTCAGATTAATGAAATCATTGATATAGATGATAACCCTTTTGACAGGCAAGAACGCATTGCTTGGTGGGACCAAAAAAAGCTGAAAAATGCCAAAGTCATGGTTGTGGGTGCTGGGGCTATTGGCAATGAAACGTTGAAAAATTTGGCGTTGCTCGGTATTGGGAATATTTTTATCGTCGATTTTGATACCGTTTCTATTTCAAATTTAAGCCGTACTGTGTTATTTCGTAAAGCGGATAGAGGCGATAGAAAGGCAGAAATTGCTGCATTGCGTACCAAAGAATTGTCTTTATTAGAAGATATTAAAATAGGTTGGTTTCATGGTGACGCGGTTTGGGAATTAGGCACGGGCGTATTTCGAGCAATGGATATTGTTTTAGGTTGTTTGGATAATGTAGAAACCCGATTTGCCATCAACCGACAATGTTGGCTTGCTAACACGCCGTGGATCGATAGTGGTATTTATGAACTGGGTGGACATGTTAGTGTTTTTTTGCCGCCGGAACCGCCTTGTTATCAATGTGGCGCGACTAATGAACAATTGGTTGCAGCGAGGAGACGCTATTCTTGTGACGATTTTAAACGTGCCGTACTAGATGAAGGAAAAATGCCGACGGTGCAAATTACCTCATCCATTATTTCAGCGATTCAAGTACAAGAAGCCATAAAATTTTTGTGTGGACAACCAGTTAGTCGTGGCAAAAAAATATATTTTCAGGGTAAAATAAATGACTTTGATGTGTTAGGATTACCAGTAAAGAATGATTGTATGGGACATGCCACTTATCCAAACATTATTCCATTACCTTTAACCCATTTAGTGACACTAAAAGATTTTTTGAAATATGTCACGCAAGCTCAATATTCAGGTACCGGCGCAACATTAGATTTTCGCTCCGATAGAACGTTTGTGGTGTCCGTGTCATGTAAAAAGTGTGGTGCAAAGATTGAAATGTATAAGCCCGCTTTCCGTATTTTTGATACTGAAACCGTTTGTCATAACTGCAAACCAAAAGGTATTCCAGATAAAAACCAAACGACAACAAAACAGATAGAGGTTGATTTTAGTCTGTCAACAACCAGTAGCAAAATACTAGAAATGTCCCTTGCAAATTTGGGGATACCTAGCCATCATGTGGTTGCTGTTCTTGATAGAAATAAGAACCATAAATATTATGAACTATCAGAAAATCAACCTATTTTCCAAACTTGTTAATTTAAAATAGGGAAAATTAATAAATGGCTGATGTAGATATAAGTTTTATGTACCCGACTGATGGGCGCTTGCTGAATGTTCAATTAGATGACACGATAACAGCGCAAGAGGCAATAGCAGAATTAATTTCTGAAAATTTTATTCCCAGTGATCCTCAAGGTTATAAGCTTGCTATCAAGGGAGGGGATGAGATTAACCCAAACCAGTCTTTTCGAGATGCTAATGTGCGAAATGATACTGTCCTTCGTGTTATTCCCATCATATAGTTGCCGTTTTTGATAAACATTAATAACTATAAATATTATGAACTATCAGAAGAGCAACCTATTTTCCAAACCTGTTGAATAGAGGAAAAGTATAAATGGCCGATGTAGATATAAGTTTTATGCACCCGACTGATGGGCGCTTGCTGAATGTTCAATTAGATGACACGATAACAGCGCAAGAGGCAATAGCGGAATTGATTTCTGAAAATTTTATTCCCAGTGATGCTCAAGGTTACGCGCTGGCTATTAAGGGTGGGAATATGATTGATACAAATCAATCTCTTCAAGATGCTCATGTGCAAAATGGCATGGTCCTTCGTGTTATTCCCCAAACCGATGCTGGTAAAAAGTGGAGGGAGGAATATGGCAACACCACAAGAACAACGTAATCTTAGATTACAGAATGATTACAAAGAAATGCAGAATATTAAGGGTGATATTATTCAGTGGAAACCCGTTAAAGGCAATCCGCCCAATGTTGAAGCCTATGAACTCACTGTAAAGATTAAAACAATTATTGGTTCAGGGCCTAAATATCGTGATAAGCATGTTATCCGTTTGGAACTTTATGGTAACTATCCAATAAGTCCTCCAAAAACAATTATGCTAAGTAAACCCCAGCCTTTTCATCCTAATTGGTATACAGATGGAAGATGGTGTTATGGAACTTGGAATTTATCAGAAGGGTTGGGGCATTATGTTATTCGCATGATTCGCACATTACAATTTGATTTGGAAATTACCAACCCTAACAGTGTAGCAAATCACACCGCAAATGACTGGTTTGAAAAGAACCTGAATAAGGGAATGTTTCCTTGTGATAATACTATTTTGCCAGATCCAACTAAATCTCGTTTTAACGTTAAAGGTCAATCAAAGAAAAGATTTACTATTAAAGGGTAAGTGGCTATTGTTCAATCGTATTTTTTCTACAGGGCAACATTAATTATATTTTACCATTAAAAATCTTTTGATTTGTAAATAAATTATTACATTTTTTGTCCTGTAGTTCAACGTAAAAAACGTATGGTATAAAATAGGGTTTTAATTAAATTATGATTTTCAAGGATTTATTTAAAAAGAAAAACTCTGAAAATGAAAGACAATCTGAAGAGATAAGGCAAATTGATTTAGACTGTTTACCTAAAGTTTATCTGCCACTTATAACACTTGAAGAATATGGTAATTATTTTTATGCTCAAATAAATGTAAAAAGCATTGTACAAGCTAATTCTGCATGGAAAAATCCAAGTGAACCTGACGTATATGTACATGAAAGTTTCCTTTTTGAAATAGAGGAACGTAGAAATATATCTTTGCCGCCAGAGATTAAAATAGTTGGAAATTTTCCCATCTTGTTTCACCCCCATTTTCGCGTTGTTGGTAGAAATTCGAGGTGGATGGATTATAAAAAATATGATCCATACGAAAATTTGAGTCATTACCTTTTAAGAATTGCTCGTTCTCTTAACTATGAGCAAAATTATATTCATCCTGATGCTATGAATAAAGGCAACCCAAAAGCCATAGCTTGGTACAAAAAATATTTCCATGAATTTCCTATAGACAAAAACTTGTGGGAATGCCCAATGGAAAATTTGGAGGTAGGAGAACAGGATAACAGGCATAAAAAAGCCTTTGCTATCAAATCAAAAGTCAAATCAAATCAATTGTCTGGTAAAATGAAAAAGAAGTTTAAAATAAAGAAGTCTGAACCTTCATACAGTCCAGAAAGTAGATTGCAACCCCAATTTAAAATTCTGCATAAAACTGTTTTTCGTGGGGAACATTCTCTTAATAAACAGTGTCTCTATATCAAAAAAAACGCATTTAGAACCATTATGCGTCATATAGGTTGGGGTGAAGATACACCACATAATATTGTAGAGCAAGGTGGAATTTTATTGGGCAAAACATTCATTGATCCTGAGAAAAAGATTACTTATGGAGTAATTGAGCAAGCTATTGAGGGAAAATTAGCAATAGGAACAAGTGGTTACTTAGAAGTAACTCACGAAACTTGGAAAGAAATGTTTGATAAGGCAGATGAATTATTTGAACAATCTGGTTCCGAATTTCAAATAATTGGGTGGTATCATACTCATCCTAATACACTTGATGTTTTTATGTCAGGCACGGATCGAAATACGCAATCCACTTTTTTTGCTAATGATTGGCAATTTGCAATTGTACTCAATCCTCAGAAAAGAATTTGGCGGGCATTTTATGGTAGTCATTCTAAGGAATGTGAAGGTTACATTATTGAGAATGAAGAACAAAATCCTGAACATGAGAAGTAAAGTAGTTGACAGTTTCTGATTAAAAACCATATAAACTACAAGGATTGAATATAAACAAGGATAAAGCCGAATCATTCTAAATTTGAGGTAGTAATTTAAGTTAGGCTAACTTTTGGCTTTATCCTTGTTTATACCCAATCCTTGTAGTGAGCCTTATCCTTGTTTATACCCAATCCTTGTAGTGAGCCTTATCCTTGCTTATACCCAATCCTTGTAGTTAATTATAGAGTAGCTTATTTATGTTTGAAAAAAACCGAAAATTTGTAATTAAGGGTTCTAAAAAAACCTTCAAAGTTTCACCACAACAAAGCTCAGACTCTGGCTCTAAATTTATGGTTAAACAAACACCTAAATCTGAGTCAGAAAAAACCTTTCGCATTCAAGAAACTTCAGAAACTGAGCCTAATATAGAAAACATCATTCGGCAATTAGACAATCCATCCAACTTGCCTCATATAGATTCTTCTACAGAAGCAATTGTATGTATTGACGCGAAAACCGGCGATGAACGTCCAATAGGGCGTTTCAGAAACTTTGGTCGTGAGTTAAGATATTATTGGGTATCTACCCAGAACACTATCGAATCTTCGTTTGTTTGCACTGTAAAAGATATGCCTAGCAATCGGGCTATTGCTATCCATGTAGCTTATGGAGCGCGTTGTGAACGTGGGAATGAATACAAAGTGGCGAAAGCCTTATACAATAGCGAACAGCCGAGTAAGACTTTTGATAGGTTAATAGATAAATGGATTAAGGAATATGCCCAGAATAAAACTAGAGTGGGTATTCTCTTTATTACGCATTACTTCCAATTGCGAGAAGAATTACAAGAGCAGATAAGCCAACGCGCCCAACAAGAAGTGGGCTTAATTCTCAATACTCACCTAGCTTTGGTGTTGGAAAAAGAAAGGCTGTTAATACCTTTTGAGATCAGTTCTGATTATTTTCCGGTTCGCGTCAAAGATTGCGATGACGAGCTTGAACTTAAACTAAATGCTGTGCTTCAAATTGATGAAGAACACAAAATCAATAGTGTCTTAGCTTATGAACGTCGCCCCCAATTAGAAAGGCTAGTTCAAGAACAAGTTCAGACTTTTTTGTGGGAAAACGCCACTCTACCAGAATTTATTGATGAACTCAATGCGCGTCTTCGTGATAGACTAATCGTTTTCTTAAACAATGTGTTAATTCAAGAGGGGCGCAAAATTAGCGTTTTCTCTCTGGAAAGCCGGGTATCACTACCAGAAGACTTTTTGCCATTCAAGATTTCTGTTGATGACTGTACTGTCCAAAAGAGTTCAACACCGATACGGGTCGAACATGAACTGCAAATGAAGCTTGACGATATTAGAAAATATAAAGCTTCTAAAATTGAGAACTTGGAAGATTGGATCAAGCGTAAACTGGCGCAAATTACCAAGACAGTTTTATTTGAAAAAAGTTATGCTGAACTGATTAAAAGTTTCGACGAAAACGAAACCAATAAGGAAATACCTAATGAAATTCGGGAAGCCATCGAAAAGGAAGCCAAAGAAATTGGTTATGCAGTGCAACATCATCTCGTTAAACCGCAAGATGTTGAAATCCTGATTTTGCAAAGAGATGGCTTGTCTTTTGAAAAAGAGGACAGCTTTACCACCTATAATACAGATACGGAAGTCAAGCTGACTTTTGTGGTTGAGGGCAAAATTAGACATCTTGAAAAAATTACGCCCTATATTAATCCTAATACTAGCATCGTAGACGAAATTGGGAAAACGGCTCTTGAAGAAGCAAGACAGTTGATTCACACGATAGATGCGGAACGCTTTTATATGCGTTTTGCTTACACCGATATTGAAGGTGAAATTCCAGTTGAACAAGAATTAAAAAGCAGAATTTC
>Ga0233403_10000231_pt1 | contig 26359 bp, 14 predicted proteins | sample Na_oxic_1_MG_FD_179866 | JGI IMG/M metagenome (GOLD analysis project Ga0233403, IMG submission 179866) | Seawater microbial communities from Saanich Inlet, British Columbia, Canada - Na_oxic_1_MG | ecosystem: Environmental > Aquatic > Marine > Inlet | place: Canada: British Columbia | collected...
GGTTATCTTATCTCATTCCTAATAATTTATTTTAGCAATGACATTCTAACTATTTGGAGTTTAAGCCATGAAACAGAAACGACTCGTTGTAGCTATCCAAGCTGCACTATTAACAGTAGCAGTCGGAAGTATTGCCACACCGACTTTGACATTTGCTCAAGATACCGGAGCTGAACAAGAACAAACAACGGCAAGTGTAATTGTTGTTGCTATTAACGAAGCAGACGGTAGCGTCATTGTTACACAAGATGGCGTAGAAGTAACCGATCTTTCAACACTGTCTGAAACCGATCTTCAATCAGTTATCGAGCAAGTTGTTGCTTCAGGAAACACGGATGCAGCGCAGTATCTTATTGATCAAAATACTAATGAATTACTGGATGATACTCAACTAACCAGCCTTGATAGCGTTGTAAACAGTGACACTGGTGACACCGGCGAAGAGACTGATACGGGTGATACCGGCGAAGAGACTGATACGGGTGACACCGGCGAAGAGACTGATACAGGAGATACCGGCGAAGAAACCACTACTGAAGTTACTGGTGAAGAAACTACTACTGAAGTCACTAGCGAAGAAACCACTACTGAAGTTACTGGTGAAGAAACTACTACTGAAGTCACTAGCGAAGAAACCACTACTGAAGTCACTAGCGAAGAAACCACTACTGAAGTCACTAGCGAAGAAACCACTACTGAAGTCACTGGCGAAGAAACCACTACTGAAGTCACTGGCGAAGAAACCACTACTGAAGTCACTAGCGAAGAAACCACTACTGAAGTCACTGGCGAAGAAACCACTACTGAAGTCACTGGTGAAGAAACCACTGAAGAAGCCTCTAGCGAAGAAACCACTGAAGAAGCCTCTAGCGAAGAAACCACTGAAGAAGCCTCTAGCGAAGAATCCTCTGAAGAAGCCTCTAGCGAAGAGTCCACTGAGGAAGTTAGTGAAGAATCTAGCGAAGAAGAAGTTGTTCTCCTAACGCTTGAAGACATCGAAGCTTTAGATGCAACCACCGTTCTTGAAGTCTCCATCGAATCAATTCCCACAGAATTGAGGAGCACATTTCTTGCTAAGATTATCTCTCTTGAGATCACTCTCAGTGATTTATCACTTGAGCTTGCCGGATTGGTTTTGCTTAATAGTGAAGAAGCATCATTTGAAAAAACACAAATTATCGAATTAGTCGAGATATTTTTGTCCGACATTAGTATATTATCACCTGAAATTGCCGAATTTATCGTGGATTACAACGATGATTTAGAAGCAGAGTCATTTCTTGATGAGACACAAATGGTTGCCTTAATAGAAATTATCGAATCTGCCTCAGATGAGGAAGAGGGTGATGATGATGGTGACGACGATGACGATGACGAAGATGGCGATGATGACGAAGATGATGACGGCGACGAAGATGGCGATGATGATGACGGCGACGAAGATGGCGATGATGATGACGGCGAAGCTGAAGATTTAGAAGTACCTGATGCACAAACCGTTGAATCAGAAGAATTCTCCGAAGAAGACGTTCAAGCCTTGACAGTTGAGCATCTGGAACTGTTGTCTGAAGAAGCATTGTTAGCGTTATTCACAACCGGCAAGATGACTTTCTTAGCCTCTGATGTTTTGTCTTATTCGGTATTCTTGCTCTCATCTGAGAAAGTTGAGCAGTTTGATGACGAACTCAAAGTCCAAATGTTCGTTCACTCTGATATAGAATTGTTCTTGCAACAGTTCGTTGAAAATTTTAAAGCCAATTATGGCATCGAAGTGGGTTATAAGCATGGCAAGAAGCATGGCAAGAAGATCGACAAGAAGTTTGAAAAAGAACTCGAAAAAGAACTGAAGTCCTACTTCAAACATCTTTTACCTCATGACTGGAAGGTCAAAGTCAAATTCGACAAAGATGGCCTGATTGACTTGAAATTCCATGTGAAAAAAGGACATCACCATCATGTTACTGGGCTGTTTGCAGCATGGTTGGATTTGGAAGAAGCGGATCAAGAAGACATTGCTATCTTGTCTGAAGCCGGTGTCATTGGTGATTTGCCAAGCGATCAATTGCAATTTGTCTCAGGTGATGTAGAACTGGACGATGCTGCTAAAGTGAAATTGCTTCTGTCCACAGATATGGCCAGCATCAGTATTGGTGAAGGTGAACTTGATTTACCTGAAGGTTGGGAAGTCAAGGAGAAACATGGCAAATTCGAGTTCAAGGTGAAGAAGGAATTCATTCAAACCTTGTCAATCGATTTCATCATGTCCTTGGTTGAAAGCGATGAATTTTTCTTGTTTGAAAAAGGCACTCGCAAAGACATGATGAAGATGGTGCAAGAAGAACTGAATGAAGACTTCTTGAAGTTCTTTATATCCCTTGACATTGAACAGTTTGTGACACAATCTGACGAACTGGGTGATGTTGAAAGCTTGTTCAAAGAAATGTTATCTTCCTACGGTTGGAAGGTAAAGATTAGCAAACATGGCAAAATTCAGTTTAAGGCGACCAAACAAACCATCAAGTTTGTGATACCAAGCTTTGTTTCTTGGCTCAACTTTGAAGCTGAAGAAGGCGAAAGCGAAGCAGACATCGCTGAACTGGTTGAAGAATTGCCTGAAGATACGTTAGAAGAGTTGAATGAAGAACAACTTGATGACATGCCAGACGAGGCCATTGAGAAAGTTCAAGAAAAGGCAACTCCAGCTGCCAAAATCAAGATTTTCTTGACACTGGGAACAGCCAACGCCAATATGTTGGAGAAATTTACGCCAACCGCAGAACAAGTAGAAGCATTGCCAGTCGAAGAATTACCGGTGGAACAACTTGCTTCCTTGTTTACACGTGTCACCGTTTCTCAGACCGTCATTCTGAAATTATCGTCCTCTCAACGGACACAAGTCTTGTTCGATATGATGGGTAGTGGTGATGCTCAAGCGGAACAAATGGCTCAAGTGGCTCCTGAAGGTTGGTCAGTGGATGCTGGCGGTGAAATTGATTTGACCGAAGAAGCAACCAGTGAAGAAAACTTGCCACCAGCAGTCATTGAAACCATTCAACCAGAACAAGTGCTCAAGTTTAAACCGGCTGTCTTTAGTCGCTTGACGATAAGTCAACTGTTCAGTTTTAAACCATTCGCTTGGAGTGTGTTCACCCCACAAATTGTGGCTAACATCACGCCAAAAGCCTTTGAATTTGCAACAGCAACCCACATCAGTGTGTTGCCAGCCAAGGCAGCCGGTAGCTTTACCTCTGTCACTATTCGGACGATGACAGTGAACGCATGCTCAGGCTTGCAATCGGGCCATTTCCGTTCTATGTCGTTTGATGCGTTAAATGCCTTTACCGTACCACAATTGTCAGCGGTTGAAGCCGAAGAATTGAAAGGTATCAATGTAGACCAAGCCCTTGAGATGGACGCTAATGTTCTTGCTGGACTGCCAGAGGAACACAAAGATAACTTGCCAATTACGGATGAACAAATTCTCTTAGCTCAGGCAGAAGGAGCAGTCGAAGAATTGGTTGAAGAAGAAACCGAAGTCGATGGTGAAACCGAAGTCGATGGTGAAACCGAAGTCGATGGCGAAACCGAAGTCGATGGTGAAACTGAAGTCGATGGCGAAACCGAAGTCGATGGTGAAACTGAAGTCGATGGCGAAACCGAAGTCGATGGCGAAACCGAAGTCGATGGCGAAACCGAAGTCGATGGCGAAACCGAAGTCGATGGTGAAACCGAAGTTGATACTTCAACTTTAGAAGCACAAGATGTCAGTGAACTGTCAACCGAAGTCGTTGAAACCTTGACAGAAGAAGATGTAGCGCAATTACCACCGCCAGCAGCGGCCGGTATTGACGCAGAACAAATGGGTGCCTTCACTCATGAGGCGATGGGCGGTTTCACTTTTGAACACTTTAGCTTTATCTCAATTGAAGCCATTTCTGGCATAAAAGCCACCAATGTGGGTGGACTGTCGGTAGAGATATTCTTTGCCATGGGTATTGAAATCCTGCAAACGATGGCACCAGAAGAATCGCAAAATGTGCCAGCAGACGATATGGTCAATATTTGTGCTAATCTGGACCCAGCAGTGTCACCTGGAGAGGTTGCTCCCTACTTGCCAGAAAATATGGACATCAACGACGAAGGTCGACTGGAATATGCCGAAGGCGATGTTGAATTGCCAACAGCTGAGCCTGAAGAGTTGCCAGAAGCCGTTGAGATTGATCCACTACCTGATTTAGGCTCCAGTTTAGATTTAGGTGGTGCATCAGATGAAGAGGCAAGCATCGCAACTGATTTAGAAGAAACTCTCGCATCAGAAGAAATCGGTTTAGAGGGAATCGACATTGAACCCGATGATGATGGTACAGTAAGTGTCACCACTGAGGAAGGGGCTGAATTAAGCCTCATGACGACTGGCGTTGAACAACTGCCAGAAGGTGCCGAAGCCGAGTTAAGTGGTGATGATAGCGGTTATGCGCTAACCACCGACGAAGGTTTGCAATACAACTTTGCTGGTGCTCCTAAAGACTCAGAACTGTTGCTTGATGCACTTGAAGCCTTCAGTGGTGTTGGTGAAGTTGAAATCCATATAACGATAAGTGGTGAAGTCCTCGTACAGACCATGGGCATTATCGCTAGAACGGAGTTTAGTCCCTTTATTCTGCCAGCATCGGACGGCTTGACAGTTGGTGTCAACTTCATAACAGAGACAACCGTAGTCGTCGTCTATGAAGATCAGACCATGCAAACAGTTGAATTGGTTGACATAGAAGAGGCCCCACCGGAAGACGAAGAAGAAGCCGCTGATACCAGTGACGAAGAAACCACTGACGCTGGTGACGAAGAAGTCGCTGACACCGGTGACGAAGAAGCCGCCGACGCTGGTGACGAAGAAGCCGCTGATACTGGTGACGAAGAAGCCGCTGATACTGGTGATGAAGAAGCCGCTGATACCGGTGATGAAGAAGCCGCTGATACCGGTGACGAAGAAGCCGCTGATACCGGTGACGAAGAAGCCGCTGATACCGGTGACGAAACCGAAGCCACTGATACCGGTGACGAAACTGAAGCTACTGATACTGGTGACGAAACTGAAGCCACTGATACCGGTGACGAAACCGAAGCCACTGATACTGGTGATGAAACTGAAGCCACTGATACTGGTGATGAAACTGAAGCCACTGATACCGGTGACACAGGTGATACCGGCGATACTGGTGATACCGGCGATACTGGTGATACCGGCGATACTGGTGACACAGGCGATACCGGCGACACAGGTGATACCGGCGATACTGGTGACACAGGTGACACAGGCGATACCGGCGGTGATACCGGCGATACTGGTGATACCGGCGATACTGGTGACACAGGTGACAACTCAATTGACAGCAATAACGTAGCTGCAAACGATGCAATCAGTTTGGGTACTGGTACCACAGGCTAACCCTGTATCAATGCTGTAAAACTTTTAAAAAAGTGTCGTATCCTGAAAAACTTTCGAGGTTTTCAAAACCTCGAAGGTTTCTCGAAGATTTTTAATACCAAAATTAAGAAAGGTATTTACGGCAATTTCGTTAATACCACTTCAAATAGAACAAATGGTTTAATTTTTTTATCTCTCATGTCCTACCCTTTGCCCCTGGTGGTATCAACCATCAGGGGCTTTTTTTTGTGCCCTGCTATCCAATCTTTAAATTTTTTCATTTAAGTCATTTTCAAAACTAAATTGTGATCCTAAGCTAAAGCTTTGGACTCCACCCTGATTTTAGAGTTTAAAGACTTTAGGCACTGGGGTCGTTGAATGGGATTGCTTCTAGGAGACAGGAGAAAGGGTACAGGGGGCAGGTCTTTTGGGAAAGAGATTTCGTATTAAAACCGCTTCATAAGATACTGGCCCCTTACCTTACCCCTGCCTGCCTGCCCCCTGCCCCCTGTCCCCTGTCTCCTAGAAGCAATCCCATTGAAGGACCCCAGTACCAGACTTTATGAAAATGACTTAATCGTATTAATGGCATAACCCTTGTTTATGCAGTATAGTTATCCATACCAATATTTGTTGATTATGCGTCAATTATTTTTTTGCTACGTTTCATAAGATAAAAAAGATTTTCAAATTTATTGTAAAAATAATCAAATAGTTACAAAATATAGGGCTATTATTGTAATAGGTTGAATATGCAACATAAATTTTGTAATCTCCAAAGTAGCGTATTCAAAAATAAATTTTGGGCTCCTCATTCTTTCTTTCGCCAAAATCAATTGAGGTTTTTACAAATACTATTTCTTTAAGAAATAGCTTATGTTGATAGCGCGTTTGTTGATAGCGCGTAAGTTATTTTCTGCTACGTCCCTTGCATTAAATACCAATAAAAAATAAAAATATAACAATGACTCATTTTAAAAGTAAAACTAATCGCATCATGATAGTGGATCGTTCAGAAGTTGCCCGTTCCATTATTTCCCATATTTTGCAAAAGGAAATGCAAAATGCCTATATTGTGACCTGTGGTAGTGCCGAAGAAGCGTTAGAGTATTTATGCCAAGAAAAATTTGATCTCATCACCACTTCATTATTATTGCCGGGCTTAGACGGATTAGATTTATGTCACGAAATTCGTAAGAGTGACAAGCAACATCTTACTCCTGTCATTGTTGTTTCGAGTGATGCTGATAAACGCCTATTACGTGAAGGGTTTTCGGCTGGTGTCACTGATTATTTTAATAAATCATTGGGTTATAAGCGTCTCGTTGATTTTATCAAAGATGTTTCCCAACGACATGCGGGACTTGTTGGTAGAGTTTTATATGTTGAAGATAGCCTTAGTACTGCCCAAGTCACGCAAAAAATGATGGAAAGACATGGGCTATATATCACTCATGTTACCAGTGCTGAAAAAGCATTGGCTTTGCTTAAAAGAACCAAAAAAAACTGTGATAATTATGAGGAAAATAAAGGCTTTGATATTATTTTTGCGGATTTTTTCTTGGAAGGCCAAATGACAGGGGGGGATTTGTTGTATGCTATTCGTACTCAACTTCATTACTCTCGCCAAGAAATGCCAGTTTTAGTGATCACCATTGAAGACAATAAACATTGTCAAACTGAAATTTTCCATGCCGGTTCTAACGATTTTGTGACTAAACCCGTCATTGAAGAAGTATTAATTGCTCGCATAAAGTCATTATTATTGGTTAAACATCAGTATCAAGTACTCAAGCGTTATTCTAACGATATTTATAAGTTAGAAACGACTGACAGCCTAACAGGCACACGCAATAAAAAATTTTTATTGGAAGAAGGAAAAACATTTATTAGTCAACATCCACATGTTTGTTTAATGATGGTTGACATTGACAATTTTGTACAAATTAATGAAGTTCAAGGACATATCATCGGTGATCACATACTGCATTTATTTGGTCATTTTCTCGTTAAGTTTTTTTCTAAAGAGGCACTTGTAGCTCGCTTTGCGGGTAAAAAATTTACTATACTTATCCCCAATTGTACGCTTGATAAGGGCAAAGCGGTGGCGGAAAATTTGCGCCGTGACATCATCACACTGAAACCTGAAGATATTGAAATTACTGTGAGTATTGGACTCACTTCCTCGGAGGGTGTCGCTGAAACTACCTTAGCTACCTTAATTTCTGATGCGGATAGTGCGTTACAAATGGCCCAAAAACAAGGCTGTAATCGCACCTGTTTGTGTATCACGCATAAAAATATTACCCCGGTTTAAAGGGAACAGGAGAAAGGGGACAGGAGAAAGGGGGCAGGAGAAAGGGGGCAGGAGAAAGGAAACTAAAAAATGTGCTTTCATTTTGCACCGTCTCAAAAATCCAAAATTCTCTTGAAATTAAAAAAACCAAGGCTTATATCAATAAATGTCCAAAAATTCCTATTTGGTTTTCATAAAAATGCTATTTTTTTAAGAAATAGTATTTTTTCAAAACTCATTTTGGACTCCAAAAACTGCACGTTATTGTGAAATCTAAAATTTATTTTGGATTCAATTTTGATAAAAATACTATTTTTTAAAGAATATAGTATTTTTTTTTACTCACTATTCATTGATACTTAAAAAATAAAACAAAAGTAAAGAATATTATGGAATATAAAGATTATTATAAAATTTTAGATATATCACGTAATGCAAACCAAGATGAAATTAAACGCGCTTATCGTAAAAAAGCCCGTAAATATCATCCTGATGTTAGTCACGAAAAAAATGCTGAACAACAATTTAAAGAAATAGGGGAAGCTTATGAAGTCTTAAAAGATACCGAAAAACGTGCTGCTTATGATCAGTTAGGTACTCGTTGGCGAGCTGGTGAGGAATTTCGTCCGCCACCAGGTTGGAATTTTGATTTTGGGCAAGGGGGTTTTAGAGAAACATCGGTTGATTTTAGTGATTTTTTTGAAAACTTGTTTGGTGGTACTGTTAGGCAAAAACGCCATCATCGGGTTCGCACGGCTGGCGAGGATCAACAGACTAAAATTGCAATCACGCTTGAAGAAGCCTATCAAGGTACCACTCGTGCAATACATCTGCAAGTACCTAAAATGAATGGTAATGGACAAAGACTAAATCAAACACGTATTTTAAATGTAAAAATTCCAACCGGTATTATTGAAGGGCAAAAGATTCGGCTCAGCGGACAAGGTGGAACTAGCATGAGTGGTGGAACCAATGGAGATTTATATTTAGAAATCGAATTTCAACCTCATCGACTTTATCATGCTGAAGGACGGGATATTTATTTGACTTTGCCGATTACACCTTGGGAAGCTGCATTAGGTAGTACCATAGCCGTGCCAACCTTAGGTGGAAATGTAGATATGAAAATTCCAGCTGGTTCGCAGTCGGGGCAAAAGTTACGCCTTAAAGAGCGTGGTTTTCCAGGACAATCACCGGGGGATCATTACATTGAACTCAAAATAGTCACACCTAATGCAAATACTGAGACAGAACGATCCTTTTATCATCAGATGGCACAAGAATTTTCTTTTAATCCACGCACCGAGATGATGTGATAAAAAAATAATACCCATTTTTAATTCATGTTACGCATTTTTCTTCTTTGAGGTATTTTTTAGAACCACGATCTCTCCCTCCCCCTAACCCCCTCCCGCTGGGAGGGGGGACCGCTCATTGGCATTTTCCTGCTACGTCACAAAAATTATAATTTATTGTATAATATATTATTTTTTATTTTCTAATGAATTGAAAATCTCCGACTGGGCGGTCCCCCCTCCCAGCGGGAGGGGGTTAGGGGGAGGGAGAGATCGTGGTTCTAAAAAATACCTCTGTTAGGAAAGATTTTTCTTGAAATCAAGAATCAAGCTTTTTGGAAACATTGTGCGTAACATGAGTTCTTAAATGAAAGCTAAGTTAAAGGAGTCCAAAATTTATTTTGGATTACAACTCTGTTTTCATGGTTTTCACGCTCTTGCGTGGAAATTTTCCCCTGTTAGGACGCATTTTGCGTCCTTTTTTTTTATGTGGCTGATTAAGAAAAAGTTTAAAATATCCAAAGCTAAAGCTTTGGACTCCAAAGTTAATTTTTTTGGAGTTCAAAATTTATTTTGGTTCTCAAGTACATATTCAATTTAAAACATGGCCAGAAAAAATTACGATGCGGCAAAAAGTTATGATGCTGCTGATATAGAAGTGTTAACCGGACTTGAACCGGTGCGTAAACGTCCAGGTATGTATACCGATACAACCCGCCCGAACCATTTAGCGCAAGAAGTCGTAGACAATAGTGTCGATGAGGCTATCGCCGGTTATGCTGACCAAATTGATGTGGTTTTACATGCTGATGGTTCTTTAAGTGTGCGCGATAATGGGCGAGGGATGCCAGTTGATAAGCACCCTGAAGAAGGTATCAGTGGGGTAGAAGTGATTTTGACTCGCTTACATGCCGGCGGCAAATTTTCTAATAAAAATTATCAATTTTCTGGTGGATTACATGGTGTTGGTGTATCGGTGGTCAATGCATTATCTAGCCACTTAGAGGTCAATATTAAGCGCGATAGTCAATTGTATCAAATGTCGTTTGCTGATGGTGAAAAAACGTCGGAGTTAAAGGTCGTTGGCAATGTTGGCAAGCGCAATACCGGTACCATGCTCCGTTTTTGGGCTAATCCTAAATATTTTGATTCTCCTCGTTTTTTAGTACCTCGTTTGACGCATGTGTTACGCGCTAAAGCGGTACTTTGTGCCGGCTTGAGGCTCACCTTTGAAGATGAAAATACTAGCGAGAAATTCCAATGGTACTATAAAGACGGATTGACAACTTATCTGCTTGATAATTTAGGTGATGTGGACAGTTTGCCAGAAGAACCTTTTGTGGGCCATTTTGAAGGAACAACAGAAGCGGTTGATTATGCTTTGATGTGGCTTCCAGAAGGCGAATTATTGACCGAAAGTTATGTCAATTTAATTCCAACGACACAAGGCGGTACACATGTTAATGGTTTACGCAGTGGTTTGTTGGATGCGATGCGTGAATTTTGCGATTACCGTAATCTATTACCTCGTGGTGTTAAATTGGCTCCAGAAGATGTTTGGGAACGCTGTACTTATATACTGTCCGTTAAATTAGAAGAACCGCAATTTTCTGGACAAACGAAGGAACGACTCTCTTCACGCGCTTGTGCGACTTTTGTGTCTGGGGTGGTGCGAGATGCTTTTTCATTGTGGCTAAATCAACATGTTGAAATAGGAGAAAAAATTGCTGAATTGGTGATTAGCCATGCCCAAAAACGCTTGCGTGCTGATAAAAAAGTGGTTCGCAAAAAGGCAACGAATGGGCCCACGTTACCCGGCAAACTCGCTGATTGTAGCCTACAAGATGTCAGTCGCACAGAATTATTTTTGGTTGAGGGCGATAGTGCTGGTGGTTCATGTCGGCAAGCGCGTGATCGGACTTTTCAAGCAATAATGCCGCTACGCGGTAAAATTCTGAATACCTGGGAAGTCGATACCAGCCAAGTACTTGCTTCACAAGAAGTCCATGATATTGCAGTAGCATTAGGTATTGATCCAGGAGTTGATAATTTAGAAGAATTACGTTATGGCAAGGTGTGCATACTGGCTGATGCAGATTCTGATGGAGCACATATTGCGACATTGTTATGTGCGTTGTTTGTGAAACATTTTCCAACGCTCGTTGAACAGGGACATATTTATATTGCAACGCCACCTTTATATCGCATTGATGTGGGTAATACGGTGTACTATGCGCTAAATGATGATGAAAAGCAGGGTATTTTAGATCGTATTGCGGCTGAGAAAAAGCGTGGTACGGTGAATGTGCAACGATTTAAAGGGTTAGGTGAAATGAATCCGTTACAATTACGTGAGACAACGATGTCTCCAGATACACGGCGATTAATTCAGTTGACATTGAATGAAGTCGAAGAAACTGAAAATATGATGAATATGTTGCTTTCCAAGAAACGCGCTCATGATAGAAAGGTTTGGTTAGAAAATAAAGGCAATTTGGCTATAGTTTAATGTCAGCTATTCTGGTTCTCAATAAGGAGTAGCATGAGTCAGCGGTTTACAAAATAGGCATGAGTGCTAGGCTGATAAAAATTGTTAATTGTTAATTGTTAATGAAAAATCATCAATAACTTATTGTTTTTCAAAAGGTAGGATAAAAATGGGGAAAATAATTCTTGCCTAGTATGAGGTCTTTTTATCAGCCTACATCCATGCCTATTTTGTCCTTTTAAGCTGTACTACTGGTTTATGAACCTATCCCACTATTCATTTTCAGAGTATAAAGACTGATGATAAATTAACATCATAAAGCAAATATCAACGATTTTATGAATAATTACAAATCAATGACTTATGGAATAGTGGGATAAGTTCATATTTTCGCTTCATTTGAAATAACAAATTCGGTACCGGTTTTTGAAGCAAAATGTGTCACAAGAGGATAAATCAAAATCGCTAATATCCAAACCTGTCAGTTTTTTAAAACCTGACAGGTTTAATGATGTTCAAGTTTTATCCAAAGGTTTTATTCTCAAGACGGAAGAAGAGGAAGTTGGTGGAATTCCCGCGTTCTTAAGGAGATGATTAAAGAAATAGTATCAAAACATAGGTTATCGCGTGGGACAACTTATTTATTCTCCATTGGAATATAAGTTTGTAAATCGTCAGGTGCGTTAGGCAGTCCGCCGCGTCCTTTAATAAAAAAACTACTTGAATTAGTATCAGTACGAGTAGCACAAGGTTTTTTGATTAAAGTGCTAGCATCTAAAAAACCAATTGGTAAAGTGTTTAAATTGATATTATAAATGTTATCAATTTTAACTTCTCCATCTATTCCCGTTTCAGAAGAGGCGGTGATGGAGCTATTAAGAAACGTTGTTGGTGTATTACTACTAATAATTAAAATGATTCCGCCATTGCCACCACTCGCATTAGCAATAATGGAACTATCTATTAAACTAAAAAAACGGGGATTACTCATCGCTAAATTACCACCATTTCCATAACCTCCATTGACTGTTGCACTGAGAATACTTGCATTAAGATTGAATTGATGACGAGCATTTATAATGATATTTCCTCCAGAGGCGATTTCGGTAGCTGTAGAAATCGTTCCTTGATTCATCAATAGGTTTGAAGTGTCGAGATAAATGTTACCGGCATTGCCTAAACCAAAGCTATCGGCAGAAATAAAAGCTTTATTATTTAAGTGCAACGTATCTGCAATCTCCAACGTAATGCTACCACCCTGTCCAACTCCAAGGCTACTATTATCAATTTGGCTACCGATGCCAGAGAGCGTTAAGTTAGTAGCACGAATAACTATATGTCCAGCATCGCCAGCATTTTCGCTATTGATTTTAGGTCTAGAACTGGCTTGAATCGCTGACGGGAAATCTTCGGTATTGATCAGATTAATGTCGTGACTCGCTTCAATTGTAATATCGCCACCAACCCCAGGTCCTGATGTTGTTGTGCTGATAATACTACTATATAAGCTTAAAGCGTGTGTATTGAAAATAATATGACCGGCATTACCAGCTTGTGAGCTGGCACTGAGTGTACTGCTACGAATTTGACTCTGATTAGAAAGTGTCGCCTCACCGGCTACATTAATAATAATTTCTCCGCCATGCCCAGAACCAAAAGCACGACTATCAATGTCTGCTTGATTAGTTAGATGCAATTCATTGACATCAATGGCAATCACACCACTATTTTGAGCAATTTCAGTATTAGCTGCGATACTACTACGATCCAAAAAAAATTGCCCACCTCGAATATAAATATCACCAGCTCCCTGTTTACCAACATCAACGGTTGAATTATTTTCTAGGAGGATTTTGCCTAACTGTGCCGAAGCTTCAATGGATAAGCCATTAGTTCTGCTGGTTAATTGACTAGCTTGTGTTATAGCTGCCAGATTAATACGTCCCGAAACAGCCCTTAAATGTCCATCATCAAGATTGATTTCGTTGGCTGAAATTGATAAGGTTTTGCCATCTTGTGTCGCTAATTGACTGCCTTTGATATCAATTGAAGCCGAGGTATCTAAAAATCCAAAAGCGGCAGGTGGCGCACTGACAAAAATGCTACGTTCTGGATTGCGCGTATCAAAAACTCCAGAAGTGCCTAAACGAAGTTCACTAGCGGTACTGAGATGGAAAGAACCTTGAATATCAAGTCGTGCGTTTGGCCCAAATAAAAAACCTTGTGGATTAATGAGATACAAATTGGCTAGTGGAATACGAGAAGATAACGTGCCATCAATATTACTTTTACCACCCGTTACTCTGGTAATAATATTTTCGACGGTATTTGGACCGGAAAAACTAGCCGTTTCACTTTTGTTTAAATTCAATAATTCCAAACTGTGAAATAAATTACCACCATATTGTTGCCCAAGTTCAGCTCTTATATCAAAGTTGGGGCCCTCCAAGGCAATGGCTGGACCTAGTGTGCCATCTAGTACAACTTCAGCAAAAGTCAGCGTTGTTTTTAATAAGAAGGCAATGAGCAGTAAAAACCGGGCTATTTGGCATAAAGTCATGTATTTATTATTATTATTTTGAAATTGGGCATTGGGAATTGGGAATTGGTATGTTAATAAATCTATAATTGATTCATTATTGTACAAGTTAAGTTATTTTAGAGATAATGAATTATATTTAACATCGTTACAAATTGCGCTTTTTGATATTTCTGTTATGAAGCACGAATTCTCGAAACTAAAAAACGAGAACCGAAAACAAAAAAGTTCAAGTTATGCTGACACTAAGTATCATTAATTTAAACGATTCCCAATTTCCAATTTCCAATTCCCAATTAAATTAAAATGAAAGAACTCTATACGATTGGACATTCTAATCATCCTATTGATAAATTCTTAGATTTGCTAACACAACAGGGTATTACTGCCATAGCCGATGTGCGTTCCCATCCTTATAGTAAATATAATCCACAATTTACTTATAAATCACTCAAAGAAACGCTCAAAAAACATGATATTGCTTATGTCTTTTTAGGCAATGAATTAGGGGCAAGAACCAAAGAGTTAACTTGTTATCGTGATGGTCAAGTGCAATATGCACTGCTTGCCCAAACTAAAGCATTTCAAGATGGTATTGAACGATTAAAAAAAGGGATAGAATCTTATCGCGTGGCGTTAATGTGTGCCGAAAAAGAGCCGCTCAATTGTCATCGTATGATTTTGATCACTCGTCATCTTCGGGATGAAGAATTGATAATTCAACATATTTTAGCAGATAGTTCGGTTGAAACGCAGTTTGAGGCAGAACGACGTTTAATTGAAACGCTTAAAATATCTCAAGCACAAACAACGTTATCTATTGAACAACAGATCGAATTGGCTTATGAGGAACAAAGTCAAAAAATAGCTTATCGCCAAAAACAAGCCGTGCAAGAAGACAATGAGGATTATGAACAAAATTCAACTGTACACGATTGGCTTTACGAAAAAAACCGCGCAGACGTTTTTTAATTTATTACAAACGGCTGGCGTTCAACGTGTTATAGACATTCGACTCAATAACAATTCACAACTCGCCGGTTTTGCTAAAAAAGAGGATTTAAAGTATTTTTTGCAAATTATCTGTGGCATAGAGTATCAACATCTTCCAGAACTGGCACCTACTAAAGCCATTTTGGATGATTATAAAAAAAAGCTAATAACATGGGCAGTTTATGAACAACAATTTTTAGCATTGATGCAAGAGAGAAAAATGGCAGAACAATTATCTCCAACGTTGTTTCATCATAGTTGTTTGTTATGTAGTGAGGACATGCCAAAACATTGCCATCGACGATTGGTTGCTGAGTATCTTGATGAAAAATGGGAAAATGTGGAAATTACACATCTTTAGGGAATGAAGAAAGTATAGCAATTACCGATTGAATAAATTACATTGAATGTTATTTAACTAATTGATAATTAAATATTAAATTCTATAACTCTGTAACACAATAAACTCAAAAATGCTATAGTCCCTACTGGAGTATAAAATATGACGGTCATTCCGTTAAATCTTGCTCAAAATTTCCAACAATTTCCAACGTTTCTAAACTCACGGTGATGACTTTTCCAATCAACTGCAATATATATTCCTCATCTTCTTTGCGATTAGGATTATTGACAATACCGCTTCTTTTATCGGTTTTGACTTGGTATTGGTCGATAACCCATTCGAGGGCTGATCGATTGCCAAGTTTGTAATCGAAGGCTTGTTTGGGAATGCCTTTTAAAGTTAAAAATTTGTTGTAGATGAGTTGGGTTTTGTCTTTGGAAAGCCGCATTTTTTCGACTTCAAGACTGTACGGGTATTTGGGATTTTCGATTTCTTCGAGTTCGTAGGGTTTGGCTTGTTCGTAGTTGAGATGTAAATCAGCGAGTCGTTGCCCAGCTTTGGAAATGTCCCAGAATTTGGGCGTTAACGGGAGACGCGGTAGTTCTCTTTTGAGATTTTGGGCGTATTTTTCCCGGTATTGGGGATGATGAAGGAGCCCATAAGTGTAATAAAAAATATCCCATTTGGTGATTTTCTTATCTTGATAATGAGTTTGATAGTGCTGTAATGCCCAGTCGGTGATATTTTCAGTGCGATTACTGCCGTCTTCGTTGTAGGTGTAGAAGGGGAAGCATTGAGTTCCACCATTGGCAGAATTAGAAAATTTTAGCTCAACTATGCAATTGGAAATTAGACACCGAAAAACATCATGCCCTATTCCACTAACACAAATCACTTGATTTTCTGCTTCTGTTTCTGGTGTGGGGAAAATTATTCTAATGACGCTTCCTTCATTATTCATTACATTATCAAAAAATAAATGCAATTTTACAAATGGACGATACAAAGAATTTCTGATTTTTTCACTTGAAAAGTAAGCTTTTTGATTTCGTTTCAAAGAAGACTTTAAAGTATGACTCCAACCAATTTTACTATCATCATAGACAACAAAATTATCAACGTTAACCTCTTTATCTTGATGATTTATCCATTGTTCGACCTGTTGATTATAAAACGCAATAGTGCATTGCATATTTTTTTCAAGTACTTGCTGATTAAAATTATAAGCCCAAGCATCTCGACTGGTACCAACTCCACGTCCATAAGTCTTAAAAACAACACCTTCAGTCATCCCTTTTTGAATCTTTGCTTCTTTGGTGCCCAATGGAATGAAATTGGCAAATTCGTCATGCAAGCCTTCAGTTAGCCATAGGTGTTTCTTGTTAGGTTCAATGAGTTGCCAATCAATTTCAAAATTATGCAGTTTGTTGTCCAAAAAGTGATATTTCTCTTCTTTTCGCCAATATTTATCCAGACTCGCATAAAAAATTTGAGTTGCTTTTGTCGAGGGTCGTTTAATCAAAAGATTAATACTAACACCGACTTGAATACCAAATACGTTATGCGTAGTTCCGGATAATTTAGGATTTTTACGCACATTTCCACCTAAATCTAAGAGATAAATCTTAGAAAAATCCTGTTCCAAATACTTCCGCATACCATCAAACGCAATATTATCCAAAAAACCATTATTAGTAACAAACGCAACAATACCTTCATTTTCAATGCGTTTAGAAGCCCATTTCATTGCTTTCACATACGGATCAGACAACGCATTTTTATTAGTCGCTTTAGAATCCTTCGCATAAGTATCCCGTACCCAATTATCTACCGTTGTATATGAACGATTCTTGTTATTGTCATTCTCATTCACTTGCCCAGCATTATATGGCGGATTGCCAATAATCACGAAGAAATCAGTGGCTTTTTGTTTCTTCACTCGTTCCGTATTTTCTGGCACAAACATCTCTGTTTGGATATCCTCTGCTAATTCAAAGGTATCCGCCAAACAAATTCCCTCAAAGGGTCGATACCGTCCCATCAACTCTAAATACTGATGCTCAATATTCATACAAGCCAAATAATACGGCAACAACATCACCTCATTACAATGCAATTCATGCTGATATTTATAATCTAACTTGCGCTTACCTTTGGGTCCCATTTCTCGAATCACGCGCGTGATAAAATTCCCGGTTCCCACAAACGGGTCCAAAATATGTACGCCTTTATCAATCAATGACTTGCCAAATTCGCGTTGCAAAATTTCTTCCACGGATCGCACCATAAAATCCACTATCGGTTGTGGTGTGTAAACAATGCCGTGCGTATCGGCTACTTTGACTGAAAAGCCTTGAAAAAACCGCTCATAAATCGTGTTCAAAAAATGCTGTTTATAACTATATTCACTAATCGTCGCCGCAACGACTTCTAAGGCTTGATAAAAATATTGCAATTCGGCAAAAAAGGCATCCCGATTGAAAGACTTGGCGGTCAATTTCTCAATGACACCTTCAATTTCACGTGCAATAATATTGCGTTTGCCAAAATCGGGATGCTTAAACAAGTTCCGAAAAATCCGCTCCGTCAACAAATGTTGAATCAACATTTCTTCAATCACCGCATTGGCTAAGTTTGGATTAATGGCTTGCCGACACTGACTGGCAAAATTTTCAAAGGCTTTCTTAAACGGCTTATCTTTTTGCAAAGCGGTCCGAATCACTTGCAATAATCTAGCACCTAACTCGGGCACTCGCGCCTTAAATTCAGTGGCTGCTTTATCCCATTGGTCATATTCGGGCCGTTTGAAACCAAAAAACTTTTCCACAATCATGATCAAGTTTTCGGGTTCCAATAAAGAAACATCGACGGCTACTTCGCCATTCTGAATTAAAATAGCCTGACTGGGTTTTTGAAACACGATATTATCTTGCGGATAGCCTTTTTCATATAACTTCTCTTGGACGGCTTGCTCCAAATTGACCGAATCTTTCTTGGCTTCCCAATAACCACGCGGGATATTGAATTCATCAAATAAGGTTCCATCCAAACGAATTGAGGATAAGGTTTGTTCTTGTGTTAATACCCAGTGATAAGATTTGGCATAAGCTTCTAAGATATGTTGGAAAGCTTGCTTTACCGTGCCTTCTTGCGTTTGGTGAGTTCGCTGAAAGGCTTGTAATTCTTGATAATAATTTTGGATGATTTTGTGTTTCGGGGTAATCGTTGGCATAATTTTTAATAGGCGATTTCCAGAAATAAATATACCGGTATGATATGAAAGGGCGAACACGCAGGTTCGCCCTTACATCCCAAAAATACGTGGGGTTTTGTAGAAGCAAACCTAGGCTGATAAAAATTGTTAATTATTAATGGTTAATGAAAAATACCCAAATAACTTATTGTTTTTCATAATTTTTCATTTCAATGGAAAAAAATTCTTGCCTATATGAGGTATTTTTATCAGCCTATAGCTTTTCAGAAAAAGATTTTGGCATAAAGACCTGACAGGTTTTAAAAACCTGTCAGGTCTGATAGCTTTGATTTTTCTGCTATAGAGCAGACCTGCGTATCTGCCCTTAACTTGATGGCATTGGTTGGTAGGGTGGGTAATCGGGCACAGAACGTTAGAAAAATCCACCAAACTCTCTCCCGTTTGCCAGCCCCAAAAATAACCACTTCTATCAGTTTGTAGGGACTACGCGATTTTAGAAAAGTCCTTACAACGTCTGCACAGTCAACACGCCTTCTTTGGTTTTCAGTTCATCAATAACGGATTGGGGTATAGCAGAATCCACATCAACTAACGTACAAGCAATATTGCTACGGGAACGATTCAACAAATCAGCAATATTGAGATTGGCATTTGCAATTGCGGTTGAAATGCGTTCAATCATGCCTGGTACATTGGAATTGACAACCAGCAGCCGATGTCCACCATTACGTGGCATTTCCATGTCTGGAAAATTGACGGAATTCTTTATGGTGCCTTGTTCTAAATAATCCCGCACTTGATCGGCTACCATGACTGCACAATTTTCTTCGGCTTCTTTGGTAGAGGCTCCCAGGTGAGGCAAAGTAATCACACGCGCTTGGTTTATCAATAAGTTACTGGGAAAATCTGTGCCATATCTATCAACACGCCCAGCGTTAATGGCTTCACAAACTGCCGCATCATCAATTATGCCGGCACGAGAAAAATTAAAAATCATTAAGCCTTTACGAGCGTTTTGTAAACGTTCAGCATTGATAATATGTTTAGTAGCCTCTGATAAAGGCACATGGACGGTGACAAATTCCACTTGGGACAACATATCTTCGACGCTCAATGCTTGTTTGACATGGGCGGAGAGTTGCCAAGCATTTCTGACGGTAATATTGGGATCATAACCGATGACTTTCATGCCAAGGGCTTGTGCGGCGTTGGCGACTTTAACGCCAATGGCTCCTAAACCAATGATACCGAGGGTACGTCCGGCAAGTTCAAAACCGACAAATTGCTTTTTGCCAGCTTCAACTTGCTTAGAAATTTCTGGATCGGTGCCTTGTAAGTTGTGAGTATATTCCCAGGCTGGCAATAGGTTACGAGCGGATAATAATAGACAACCTAACACTAACTCTTTGACGGCATTTGCATTAGCTCCAGGCGCATTAAAGACCGGTATGCCTCGCTCGCTCATTTTGTCAACGGGAATGTTATTGACACCGGCACCAGCACGTCCAACCGCTTTTAAGGTTGCCGGTATACTCCAATCGTGCATGTTAAAGGAACGTAATAATACGGCATCCGGGTGCTGAATTTCGGAAGCAATTTCATATTCATTACGCGGCAAGCGTTCCAAACCTTTTACAGAAATATTGTTTAAAGTCAGTATTTTATACATTATCCATTCCGTTTTTCAAAATCATTCATAAAGTCAATTAACGCTTTGACACCTTCTTCTGGCATCGCATTATAAATACTCGCTCGCATACCGCCCACTGTACGATGCCCGGCTAATGTGAGTAACCCGGCTTCTTTGGCTTGTGCCAAAAAGGTTGGATTCAAATCTGAATTAGCGAGTGTAAACGGTACATTCATCCACGAGCGATAGTTTGGATCAACCGGGTTGTGATAAAAAGAGGAATTATCAATTGCAGCATATAACATGTCGGCTTTACGCTGATTGCGTTTCCCCATTTCTGCCAAGCCACCCAAATTTTTCAACCATTTAAACACCAAGCCAGCAATATACCAAGCATAAGTGGGTGGCGTATTGTACATGGATTCGCTATCAATCTGCGTTTTGTAACTGAAGATAGTGGGTGTGTTGGGTAACGTTTCGTTGGCTAAATCTTCACGTATAATGACAACCGTTATGCCTGCTGGGCCAATATTTTTCTGGGCCCCGGCATAAATCACCCCATATTGAGAGACATCCAATGGGCGAGATAGAATGGTTGAAGACATATCTGCCACTAAGGGTTTATCGCCGGTATTTGGAATGGTATTAAATTCTAAGCCATTGATGGTTTCATTAGGCGTGTAATGCACATAAGCAGCGTTAGGATTGAATTGCCAAGTTTTTGGATCAGCAATCGTGGTAAATTTATTCTCGGTAGAATCGGCAACTAAATTGACTTGACCAAATTTTTTGGCTTCGGCAATGGCTTTTTTGGACCAGATGCCAGTGTTGAAGTAGTCCGCTTGTTTGCTATTGCCTAAGAGATTTATTGGTACCATTGCAAATTGACTGGTTGCGCCACCTTGCAAAAACAGAATTTTGTAATTGTCTGGAATATTTAATAATTCTCGTAAATCCGCTGTGGCTTGTTCAGCAATTGATACAAATTCTTTACCGCGATGGCTCATTTCCATCACTGACATATTGCTACTTTGCCAATCCAACAATTCGGCTTTGGCTTGTTCTAATACCGGTTCGGGCAACATTGCGGGCCCAGCACTAAAATTAAATGCTCGTGACATTGTTTTTCCTTTTTAAAGCGAAATCCAAAGCTAAAGCTTTGGACTCCGATGTACTTGGAGTCCAAAGCTTTAGCTTTTTATATTAAAAATACTTTTAGTAACTATTAATAAATTAAAATGGATTATAAATTTAGTTTATTAATAAGTTCTAATTTTAACATAATGGAAAATTTTGTTTGCCTGATAAAGAAAAATTCCCCCTAACTTCTTTTTACAAAAGGGGTTTGAAACCTGCCAGGTTTTAAAAACCTGGCAGGTTTGGCATAACGGTATAATGAAATTTCTATTTCCCTTAGAATCAAAAATAAATTTTGGACAATTATTTTTAATCTTCTTCGTTAAAACAATACCTTCGCCAAGAGCTTGAGTATTAAACTAAGTTATTATAAAAATACTTAAAAATCAATGAGATTGAAAATAAGCTCCATTTGGTCCAAAATACAGTAAGCCATTGAAATTTATCAAATATAGCATAATAACCATTTTAATTAGTAGGATAATTGGCGAAGGTATTGTTAAAATTTACTTTGTTATAAATATCCACCATAGACATTTTAAACGGAAACGAAACGAATTCGACTATAGCATCTGAATTTTTTTGGTAAGAAATCCGCCATTCGTAGTCAGAGATTTTTGTATATTGTTCAATCAAATATTCGTATTGACTGAACAAAAGATATTCTTTAAAGCTTGGCAAGCTACGATAATGTTCAAATTTGGTGCCTTTATCGTAATCTTGAGTGGATTTTGATAAAATTTCGACAATCATCATCGGGTTGGTGATTGCATCTTTACGATTTTCATAATATTCAGGTTGTCCGGCAATAACCATTACATCTGGATAGAGAAAACGCTGAGTTTGCAGTATCCAAACTTTCAAATCACTCATCGCAACTTCATAATTTTCTTGATTTTTAAAATGAAAATTGAGAGCGGCAAACACGTTACCCACTATTCGATTGTGATTAAAAGTTGCGCCTGTCATCGTGATTATTTCGCCATCATGATATTCGTTTCTGTATTCAGTCTGTTCTTCAAAAGCTAAATACTCTTCTGGTGTGTAGTTATTATATTGTCTTTGTATTTGAGCTTGCATTTATGATCCCTCTCTAACAAATGCTATTTCTTGAAGAAATAGTATTTGTGTCTTTTTGATAGGAAGAAAAAATGAATCTTGGATTTGAAGTAGAACATCCGGGTGTGATTTTGTGGGAAGAATATCTTGAACCGTTAGGAATCAATAAATAAAAGTCAATTTGCGCGTGATATCTATATTAGCTATCAACGCGCACACGACATTTTGCACGGTAAACGAGCAATTAACCCCGGATACGGCATTACGACTTTCCCACTATTTAGGCGCAACGGCTGAATTTTGGCTCAATTGGCAAGGTTTGTATGATTTGCAACAAATCGCCAAACGGCATGTTGAGGAATATAACAAAATCAAGAAAGCAGCATAAATTTTCTCGATGCTTTCTCCCTAACCCCCGTAATGCCTAACCTTCAAGGTTTTAAAAACCAGAAGGTTTTTTACTGGGATTAAGAGGGCATTGGAGAATTTACCATTCATCTATTTTTTACAATCAGGCGCAACGATTCTTTCCAAATCGGAGCATCCACTAGCCATCATCGCTTGAGGAGATAAAAGAAAAGCGATAATCACAACAACAAAACCAGCATATTTCAGAACAGTCATTTTAAAAGAGGATGATTTTTTCATGGCACAGCTCCATTTTTATTTTTTAGTTATTTTTAAATCTGGCTGTCACTTTTTTCAACAGTGGGGATATCATCCTCTTTTGATAGTTGAGTTGTCTCGTTTCAAACTAGAGCAATTTCAAATTCTAACTAAACTAAATTTGTAATTCTGATTATTCCTATATTAGGATTAACTTGATTTTCACCAAGATATAACTTGACTTACATAGACGTACATAACAAAAATATAATTAAAAAAACATAGCTTTAATGGTTTTTTAGTGAAATCATAATAAATCAAAAAAATGTGACTAAAGAAAAATGAATTTTGGAATGATTTAGAGAGAAAACCAGAAAGAAGAATAAAGAAGAATTTAATGGTTTCGATAAAAAAGCAAAAATAATGTAGAAAATGACTAATGTGCGAAGTTAAAAGAGGCAAAAATTGATAACGAGATTTTCAAATAAGTAAGATGATGATATTAATTTTATTAAACAATAGGTTATAAATTTAAGTTGGACATCATTCTCTTTTGTCACTTGATTTGTCTTGAGATAAAATTATACTAAACTACAATATAACTTGACTAAACTATAATATAACTTGACTGAATTATAATATAACTTGACTAAACTATCAATGTAACTTGACTTACAAGGTGAAAAATCATTAAAAAACATAGTTTTAATAATTTATTGCTCAAATACATGGCTCAAAAAAATGTCACAGTGGAGCAGACATTAAAAGGAATAGAATCAAGAGGGCAAACACTGAGTAAAACAGCATTGATTAATTGGAGGACCGGAAAAAATAACCCACATCCAAGGCATCGTGATCTTGTGCTTGCCAGTGCTAAGGTTTTGCAATTATCCAAAAAAGAAACCAATGATTTTTTAGAAGCGGCGGGGTTTGAACCGGAAGAATATGCGTTTATTAAAAATCTATTTTTAGAATTATACCGTTATCGGACTGTGCTGTTATTAACTCAAATAGACTGGGGACAACCCCCTTATAATGAAGTGCCGAACATTTTATTGGACTATGCAAAAAAAATTTATGGAACAAATAATGTCTTGCATATTACGCCACCAGTGAGTTTAAGTATCGATATTAACAAGTATTTTTTCAGATTAGGCCAACAATGTGACTTGACGGAAGTTGATGATGATGAGAGTTTTGAATTTGCACTCGAAACTCGTTTAGAACAAACAGAACAATTATTTTTATTAGTCAGCCATTTTGAACAAGGGGCTGAAGCACCACGGGAACAATTAGCTCATATCATACGGGGTATCAGTGACAGATTTCCTTCGTTTCATGTGATACTTTGTGGCGGCGAACAATTAGCTGATCTGAAATATCAAAATGGAGCGATGTCTTTGTTAAATAACGCTGAAGTTAAACATTGGCCAGAATTAACCGGTTCAGACGTTTATGCACTTTCTCATCATTATGATGTGTCATTAGACAATGAAAATATAGTCAATGAATTTTTAGCGATTAGCGGAGCGGATCCCAAATTATTGGGAGAATGTTTAATTCTTAAAAAGCAATCTCCAGATTTACCGTTAGAAAAATATCCAGAAAAATTAAGTCAATCTAGTTATGTTTATGGCTTATTTACCCCTCTGGTTCAAGATCAAACTACCCGACGAAAAATGCGTAATTGGTTAAATAGGGAGGAAGTTGGCAAAGCAGAGCCTTATATTATGGATAATGTATTGCGTAAATTGTATTGGAAAAATTTGTTGGTGGAACGTAATGAATATTTGTATTGGCGATGCGAAGCCATGCGAATAGCCGGCAAAAACATTATTGGAAATGACAATCAATCGTCGTCTACTGTGCAATATTTTAGTTCAACATGATTTTCGCGGGTGTGACCTCAATTTGATGTAAAGGTGTAGGGTGGGCAACAAAAACACGTTGCCTACCATCGAATCTATAACGGTCTATCCCAAACTAGAACAACACAAAACTTTTGATATAAATGATAGCGAAATGATTGATGAAATAATGGATATTCGTTTACCCATTCAAAAAATTTTTGCGAAATAGCTGTAGAAGAGGTTAAAAAAGGGTTATATAGCAGTATTCACTTGTGTGGATACTCATTTTTAAAGACAATAACGTTACACGTATTCAAGTATTGCGTCCGTTTGGTGTTCATTCGAGTGATAAGCACTATAAACACCATTCCGCTTAGCTTCCAAAGCTAAAGCTTTGGAACTCCAGCCACATTGGAGTCCAAAGCTTTAGCTTTGGTATTTTTTAAAACTATTAATAACCTCTATGTTTCAAAAAGAACAAAAAGAACAAAAAGATAAAATTGGACCTCTGAGTAGATTTGTAGCTGCCGCAAAACAAACCACTGAAAAATTATTATTAGATGCCGGTTTTCCTAAAGAACCTAATAAGGAAATCACCATTCAGAATATCAAACAAATCGCCACCGAAAATATCGAAATTATCAGAGGCGATATTACAACTTTCACCGTTGATGCAAGAGTAATGACGACTGCTCCTAATCCTGAGATAGGTAGTAAAACGAGCAGATATCAACTAAAAGCCATTTTTAGTGCGCTACGTCGTTTAAATATATATCAAGCTAAAATAAGCCGTACCTCTAATTTACCAGCTCGTTATATTATTCATATTGTTGAATCCACTTGGCAACAGGGTACACAACAAGAAATCGCATCACTGGCTAACAATTATCACTCTTGTCTCACATCAGCAACCCGAAAGAGTCTGAAAGTGATCGCGTTTCCAGATATTATTTGTAGTATGTCTCAATACCCGGTTGCTCAGGCTGTTTATACGGCTTTTAAAGAAGTATTAGAATTTTTGATGGATAAACCTAATAAATCTCGTTTCAAAAAAGTGTATTTTATTTGCCAAAATGAAGAGATTTATCAAATTTATCGGGATGTCCAAAAATATTACTCATTATTATCTCAAAAAATATGGATGATGAATCCAACAACCAGTTCAGATGGCTTATTGTCATTGCCATTAGAAGAATTAATAAGATTTTTTAACATTTTACAGCAATTTAGTTTTATGGATGCTATTTTAAAAGAAAATCAGATATCTGTCGCCTGGTTACAAAAAGCCGCTCATTTTATCAATCTGTCTAATGTAGAACGCACTAACCTATTAGCAAAACGATTAAATGCAATCGTATCAACTAGCTTGGATTCTGATGTCTTTAAATTACATTTCAATGACAATTTTCCGATCAATTTAAAGACTTGTTTGTTGTATTTTCCTCCCCTTGATTGCCCGATTTCAGACATTAAAACGCGCTTAC
>Ga0233403_10000232_pt1 | contig 26346 bp, 34 predicted proteins | sample Na_oxic_1_MG_FD_179866 | JGI IMG/M metagenome (GOLD analysis project Ga0233403, IMG submission 179866) | Seawater microbial communities from Saanich Inlet, British Columbia, Canada - Na_oxic_1_MG | ecosystem: Environmental > Aquatic > Marine > Inlet | place: Canada: British Columbia | collected...
TTTATGTCTATACTTCATTTCTAAACATCCTCCCAAATAGTCAATGGCAAATAGTGAATAGTCTTTATTTTGTAGAATGGGTAAAATGTAGTGGAATCCACAGTAATCTTAATAATTTCACTCTACTCTGCCTACCCTACATGAAACTCAATTGACATCATAAAAAATCACATTTTTGTCATTAAAAATTGAGCATTTTTGTCATTATCGCTCCCGCTACGAAATCTATAATCATTATCAAAATTTTTTGATTTTCGCTTGCAATGAAGTAACGAAGGTTCAATGACAAAAGCGCAATTTCTACCAGTGCAAATTTTTAATTAATTTTTATTCGCCATTCGCTATTTGATATTCGCCGAAGGTGAACTTATTATGCCTATCATTACATTACCCGACGGCAGTCAACGACAATTTGAAAATCCAATTACAGTAGCTGATGTTGCAACCAGTATCGGTCCTGGTTTAGCAAAAGCCGCAATAGCTGGCAAAATCAATGATCGTTTAGTTGATACTTCAACAATGATTGAAGATGATGTGCAATTAGCCATTATCACCGATCGCGATCCTGATGGGCTAGAAATCATACGCCATTCTTGCGCTCACTTAATGGCACAAGCCGTCAAAAGCCTATTTCCAAAGGCCCAAGTCACTATTGGACCGGTGGTTGAACATGGTTTTTATTATGACTTTGCTTATGAAAAGAGTTTTTCTCCAGAAGATTTAGAAAAAATTCAAGCCAAAATGGAAGAACTCGTCGCCCAAAATTTTACGGTTACGCGCTCTGTCATGTCGCGTCACGAAGCCATTCAATTTTTCCGGGGGTTAGGCGAAGAATATAAGGCTCAAATTATTGAATCGATCCCGACAGAACAAGACATTTCCTTATATCAACAAGGCGAGTTTATTGATTTATGCCGAGGGCCTCATATCCCAAATACCAATAAATTAAAAGCCTTTAAATTAATGAAATTAGCTGGGGCTTATTGGCGGGGTGATTCCAATAATGAGATGTTGCAACGTATTTATGGCACTGCCTGGACGAATAAAAAAGACCTCAAACTTCATTTACATCGTTTAGAAGAAGCGGAAAAACGCGATCATCGAAAATTGGGCAAACAATTGGATTTATTTCATGTCCAAGAAGAGGCCCCAGGGATGGTGTTTTGGCATGATAAAGGATGGCAAATTTATATCATTATACAAAATTATATTCGCCATCTATTACGTCAACATCATTATCAAGAAGTCCATACACCTCAATTAGTTGACCGTTCATTATGGGAAAAATCTGGCCATTGGGACAAATTTGGCGATGATATGTTTGTTACCCAATCGGAAAATCGGGAATATGCCGTCAAACCCATGAATTGCCCTTGTCATATTCAAATTTTTAATCAAGGTTTAAAAAGTTACCGTGATTTGCCTTTACGGTTAGCTGAATTTGGATCATGTCATCGTAATGAGGCCTCCGGCACATTACATGGATTAATGCGAATACGCGGTTTTGTCCAAGATGATGCCCATATTTTTTGTACCGATGACCAAATTCAACAAGAAGTCTCTGACTTTATTGATTTATTATTTAAAGTGTATACTGATTTTGGTTTTAAAAATATTCTCATCAAATTATCCACTCGTCCAGAAAAACGGGTTGGCAGTGATGAAGTTTGGGATAAAGCCGAAAAAGCGTTAGAATTAGCTTTAAATAATAAAAAATTAGCGTGGGACTTACAGCCTGGGGAAGGCGCGTTTTATGGTCCCAAAATAGAATTTGTGCTAAAAGATTGTCTTGATCGTGTTTGGCAATGTGGCACGATTCAGGTAGACTTCTCCATGCCCGATCGTTTAGGGGCTACATATATCGCCGCCGATGGCAGTAAACAAGTACCAGTGATGTTACATCGGGCCATTTTAGGCTCATTGGAACGATTTATTGGCGTACTTATTGAAGAATATGCCGGTGCATTACCGTTATGGCTTGCACCGGTGCAGGTGGTGATACTCAATATCACTGATGAACACGCAGATTATGCCAAACAAATCGAAGTAAAATTACTCAAAGAAGGATTTCGTGTCGAATCAGACTTGAGAAATGAGAAAATCGGGTTTAAAATCCGCGAACATACCTTACAAAAAATCCCCTATTTACTCATAATAGGTGGACGTGAAATTGAAACTCAACAAGTGACGGTGCGATTACGGAACGGTGAAGATAAAGGGGCTATGTTAATTGACACTTTTATCGAACAACTCCGATCCGAAATTGCTAGTTATATTTAGGAGGACACATCGCTTACGATAAACGTACACGCCTCAATCATCACATTGTCGCCCCAAAAGTGCGATTAATAGATGTTGAAGGTGAACAAATTGGCATTGTTTCTAGCCGTGAGGCACTAGAAAAAGCACAAGAAGTCGAATTGGATTTAGTGGAAATTGTGCCTCACGCGACCCCACCGGTTTGTCGGATAATGGACTATGGCAAATTTTTGTTTGAACAAAACAAAAAACGTGGTCAAGCCAAGAAAAAGCAAAAACAAGTACAACTTAAAGAAATGAAATTTCGTCCCAGTACGGAGGAAGGGGATTATCAGGTAAAACTACGCAACCTGATACGTTTCCTAGAAGATGGAGACAAAGCCAAAATCACTTTGCGTTTTCGGGGTCGAGAAATGGCCCATCAGGACATCGGACGCAATCTACTCAAGCGTATCGAAACTGATTTAGGAGAATATGGGATAGTGGAACAATATCCCAAAATGGAAGGTCGGCAATTGACGATGGTATTTGGTTCTAAGGCAACTCGCAAATAATAAAATACCCGTTTCAATTCTTGATATTGAAGTTGGACACGATGTTTCGTTGGTATATTATTTCTTGCGAGTTGCCTAAGAAAAAATAATTCCTAAAAGCCTCATCCTAACCCTCTCCCTTAACGGGCGAGGGTATACTTGACTTAATGAGTGTCCATCCAAAAATACATTTTGGTTGTCATTTTTCGCTTTGTGTGCGAGAACTCTTTAAAGAAATTTCGTATGGAAGTTAAGAATGACACATTTTTAAATGAACTTTAAATGAACGATTTTCCAGGTGGACACTAATTAATTGATATAGATGTCCTTCATTGATTGTCAAGGAAATCCCCTATCCCTTTTTTAAAGGGAGACATTTTACAATGAATAAAGGATTACTATATTACGCATTCTCCTTTAGTTTAAGTTAAGTCTAAAGCAAAAATTTTCCCTTATCCTCCATTTTTTACTGGGATAACAATTATCAAGCCTTTAATTTTATTTGAAAATTCAAATGACACACAAATGTTTCTTCAAAAGGGTGTGATCTTAATTTGATGTAAAGATGTAGGGTGGGCAACGTGTTTTTGTTGCCCACCCTACAATTCCACGACTACATCAAGTGGAGGTCACACCCCTTTAAAAGTCAATTAGTCACATAGCGAGAAATCTTAACGATTCCAAATTTCGAGCGAAGCACAATAATAGAACGAAGTCACGTTCAATGACAAGGCTTGAGAAGTGTATATATAGTGCGTAATCATGAGTTAATTATCTGTTAAATTGGGGATAGGTGAAGGGATATTTTTACCATTTTACTATTGGATGAAGGCAAAAAAATTTTCAAATGCGGAGTAAAAAAATATGCCAAAAATGAAAACGAATCGCGGTGCTGCTAAACGCTTTAAACGCAGTGCCGGTGGTCTTAAACGTGGTCAAAGCCACCGACGACATATCCTCACTAAAAAAACGACTAAACGCAAACGCCTTTTACGTTCCCCAATGATGATAAATAAAGCGGATGTTGGAATTGTCAATCGTTTATTACCCTATGTGTGAGGATAACAAAAAATGCCAAGAGTAAAAAGAGGCGTAACTGCACACGCCAGACATAAAAAAATCCTGAAACAAGCCAAAGGGTACCGTGGCGCACGTAGTAGAGTTTTTCGTGTTGCCAAACAAGCGGTTATCAAGGCTGGACAATATGCCTACCGAGATCGTCGCCAACGCAAACGTGACTTCCGGCGTTTATGGATAGCTCGTATTAATGCTGCCGCACGTGAATGTGGACTGACTTACAGCCGCATGATTAATGGATTACAAAAAGCGGGTATTGAAGTGGATCGCAAAATGTTAGCTGAATTAGCTGTATTTAACAAAGATGCGTTTGCCGCTATCGCTAACAAAGCTAAGCTTGAATTAGAACTTGTATAAATTTTTTAGGTTCATTTTTTTTCGTTCCAACGCGCCAGAGGTTGTAAAAGTACTCGGTAGTTCAATTTTTGAGTTCTTTCTACAGCTACTCAGGCGTTGGAACGCCTTGTTTTTTTCTCGTCTCAACGTTCTAGCATTGGAATGTCTTTATTAAAATTTAGGCTAAATTAATTTATAACAGATTGAATGTTAAAATAATAATTTACCAAATCCCAAACCAATATGAATGAAAGTCAAACTGAATCCTACCTTTTTTCAAATCAAAAATGACCCAATGATTTCTTTTCAAAAGCGTTTTTAAAATAACAAACAAATATAAATGAAAGTCAAACTTAATCCAACCTATTTCCAAATCAAAAATCACCCAATCTATTTTCTAGGATGATAAAACCTCATTTTTTAATTTTTTTGGATTTTGATGGTGTTATCAAACATAAACCAACCAAAAAACTCAAACAGGAATGTGTGATCCGAGTTAATAAGATTGCTAGATTTCTTAATGCCAACATTGTTATTAGTTCGAGTTGGCGACTTCTCTTAAATTGGAAAAAACTTAATCCTAATTTTGAAAATAGAATTATTGGAATAACACCGGATTTAGAGGGTCCCTCATACAACAATACTCACATAAGATATCAAGAAATTTTAGAATTCCTAGATAAAAAAGAATGGCAGGATATTTCGTGGCTTGCCTTAGATGATGAAAAAGCATTTTTTCCAAACCATGCTAATGTTTATTATACCAATCCTGAAATATTGATTACTGAACAAGATGTTGAAAATATTATTTCTTGTCAGGGGAAAATCGAAGGTAAAGCAAGATGATAAATACAAACACTCAACAAATTATATTAGAAAAATTGCACTTATTACCCACAGAAAAACAACAGGAATTATTGGATTTTGCTGAGTTTTTGGTGCAAAAAAATAAGCCCAAACGAAAACGTCGTAGTATCGAAGGCTTATGTGCTGATTTGAATATTCATATCACTGAAGCCGATATTGCCGAAGCTCGCCGTGATATGTGGGGGGGTAGTTTATAATTATGGCATCTATCGTAGCAGATACCCATACTTTGGTTTGGTATATTTTATACCCGGAAAAGCTGTCTTCAAAAGCACTTTTGGCACTGAGACAAGCCGCTAACCATGAAGACAGTTCCATCTATTTATCAGCTATTTCAATTGTAGAAATTGGTTATCTTGTGGAGAAGTCTCGGTTGCCAGAAGTGGTGTGGACACGACTCCATGAGGCAATCAATGATAACGATACCGGTATTATTGTCACGCCAGTGGATTCTGAGATTGGCTTTGCTATTCGTCGTATTGCTCGTGCATCAGTTCCCGATATGCCAGATCGAATTATTGCTGCTACGGCCCTGCACTTGAATTTACCGTTGATCAGTCGAGATGCAAAAATCTTGAAATTGACAGAAATTGAAACGATTTGGTAATACGCCTACTACTTTTTCAACCAAAAGGAGGTACAATTGATAACCAAGAAATCAATATCGAAGGGTTTGTTTTTGATTGTGAATCCTCAATTGACTCCAAAAAATAATTAAATAGGGAATTAATTACCAATGCCCATAAAAACTGCATTTGGGGATTACTATTTTCAAACTTCATGGCAGTGATCCTACGCTTACTTGAGGAGTTTAAACCGATGAATAATGAGCTAGCTATTGTTGGGAAAGCAAGCCCAAATGATGCAACAGGTGATATTGAATTCTATCTCCCAGAATACCGTAATATGCTTCAGAACCAAGGCAAGTTTGTCTACGCTTGGTCGTTTAATCCGAATGACAAAGCAATCAATACCATACGGGAATACCTTAACGACAATAAAAACGTCTTTATTTATTTGCCTTATGACGGTAGTCATTCTAACTTGAGAATGCATGTGATTGATTTTCATCATGACCAAAAGGTTGTTGTTTCGTCATGTCCTCCTAAATGGCAAAGTTATTGTTTTAAAGATTATGTCAAAGAATTGCAAGCTTTGCAAGCTAAGGAAAACAAGAAGTTTCACCTTTGGTTTCTCATTGATACCATAGAGAAACTTGATCCTCCTGTTGATTTAAAAAACACCTATACCCCAATTTTTCCTGATAAATACAAAGAATGGGGGCAAAACTTCTTTGCATTTCTTTCTCCATAAATGATTAAACGGAGCAAACGTAGAAACGGAGTTTTCTTGTTCCAACGTTAGAGCGTTGGAACGCTTTCTGATAAATAATTTAATCATTCATTACAACATTCTACATAACAACATTCTACATATAAATGACTCTATACTCAAAATTTTAAATGATAAACAAAGGAATGTCACATCTCATACAATCAATTTACCTTAAATAATATTACCAAAACTTTTAATCTTAATTTAGTTGAAAAAAATGGCTTGTTTACAGATATTCTACCATCACCTTGCTCACCACTACTGACTGAAATTCTTAAATTTAATGTACCTTTAGCCCTTGCTAATCATAGCGAAAAAGCACGATCTGAAATGATTATTGCACCGATTTTAATTGACATCAAAAAACAGTTGCCAACCAAAGTCGCTTTATTTTCCGGCGTAGAATTTAATGTAGATAGTGATAAAGGATTAACCGGTTATTGTGACTTTATTCTCAGTCAATCACCTGAACAATTGTTTATTAAAGCACCAGTCGTCATGCGAGTTGAAGCAAAAAACGATAATATAAAAAATGGGTTAGGACAATGTGTTGCCGAAATGGTAGCCGCTCAACTTTTTAATCAACAAGAACAAAATCCAATTACTACCATTTATGGAACCGTAACGACTGGCACTAATTGGCAGTTTCTCAAATTGACTGATCACCAAGTAGAAATTGATTTAAACGAATATTACTTATCTGAAATTGACAAAATACTCGGTATTTTGAGTGCCTGTTTCTATGATCCAACCAATACTGAAACTCAAATTGCAAAATGAATGGTAAACAAGTCATAAAAATACTGAATCAAAATGGTTGGCAAGAATTACGAATACGAGGCAGTCATCATCAACTCGGTAAAAACAACTTACGCACAACAGTCCCTGTACATGGTAAACGTGACTTGGGTAACGGAATTATTAAAAAAATTGAAAAAGATACCGGAGTGAAATTACAATGAGCATACAATACAAAGCCATTATTACTGAAGAACAAAAAGGAGAATTCTTTGTACAATTTTCTGCACTTAATGAAGCTTTCACTGAAGGTAGAACATTATCAGAAGCCTTATTGAATGCCGCAGAAGTATTAAATTTATCCCTAGAAGGACGACTGATTGATGGTTTAGAAATTCCACCACCTGATGTAGAAAAATATACAGATAATGAATATTTGATTACGCCAGAAGCTAATATTCAATCTGCATTATTAATCTATTTTAATCGTAGTCATTTATCAGCAACAGAATTGACAGATATTTTTCTCGTTCCAACGCTCCAACGTTGGAACGCCTTACCATAAATAAGCAATTATTCACCATTGATGCAATTATGAAAATTAACAGCTTTAAATTTGATGATCACAAAGAAAATTGGCATCTTCAAAAAACCGGCTTTGAGAATTTCAATTTATTAGTCGGTGTATCTGGGGTTGGAAAAACCAAAATACTTCAAGCACTGGATTTAATCCGCGATGTAGCAAGAGATAAGGATTATCAATTAGATGGCGTAGAGTGGATAATAAGATTTACGCATTTAGGACAAGAATATGAATGGGAACTTAAAAGTGCTTTAAGCGATGATGAAAAGACTCTATTTCGACAACAACAACAAACCGCTGAAATCCTTTATGAAAAAATCACTCGAATAGAAAACGATAAACCAATAGAACTTTTAGTTCGTAATCAAAATGAGTCTACTCTTCATGGTGAAAAACTTCATAAGCTCAAGAAAACCGAAAGTGCTATCACACTTTTATCTGAAGAAGAGGATATTGCGCCCATTTATAAAGCTTTTGAACGGTTTATTAATGAAACGCCTCAGTATGCCATTATACCGCCTGATAGAGCTATTCCTTTAAAAGAAGTGACAATACAGCAAGAAAAATTTACCCTGACTCGACAAACCTTTTTTGAAAATATTTTGCCTATTGATACGCCAACCGTTATCAAAGGTCATTTTTTGCAAAAGTTTTTTCCCGATGAATTTCATGAAATAAAAGAATCTTATCTTGAGATTTTTCCTAAAGTGAATGATCTCAAAATTGATATGATAGAAAAATCTGGAGGCTATCTTTTTTCTTATGCCATCAAAGAAAATGCTGATAATTGGATATTACAACCACAAATTTCATCAGGCATGTTGCGTACTTTGGCGCATTTGATAGAGGTGGCCACGGCACCTATTGGTTCTGTCATGGTTATTGATGAATTTGAAAATAGTTTAGGTATCAATTGTATGTCTGAAATTACCGACTTTATTTTGGAACAATCGAATGATATCCAGTTTATTTTAACCAGTCATCATCCCTATATTATCCATAATATTCCTTGGCAAAATTGGCAAATAGTAAGCAGACAGGATCATGAAGTCAAAGTCACTAAAGCGACTGAGATTCCAGCATTAGACACAGCTTCTAGCCTAGATAAATTTACGCAACTCGTTAATTTACCAGAATATGAAGGAGGAATTACATGAACCTCCTTTTTGAAAAAAAGTATTTGGAAGCACTGAAAGATCGATGTGTAAACACCGGACATTTAGCAAGTTTGAAAGTATTTTTGGATATTGTAGAAAGTATTACAATTAATTGATTTTAGCGGTTATCGCACTGACATTTCTGATAGTCAAACCTACGCTCGTGCAATACGTGACAAAGCTAAAAAATGAATGGTAAACCAGTTATAAAAATACTGAATCAAAATGGTTGGCAAGAATGACGAGTACGAGGAAGTCATCTCTGATGGATGCGGTATTTTGGAAAATTATCAGCTATTTCAAATGAAGCAAAGGAGCTAATATGAAAACATTAGGCATAAAAAAACTTGAAACCAATCCTGAACAATTGAGCCTTTTGTTAGAACAAAAAGAATTTTTGCTAATCACAACTCAACAAGAGCAACCGTTAGGTATGTTGATACCTTTTTCATCTCATTTAATTGAACAAAGCTTGGTTCATTGGTTAGCAATTAAAGCGTTTGAATCGGGTGACTTAACGTTGGGGCAAGTCGCCAAAGCATTAAATAAAACTAAAAGTGAAATGCTTGATATTTTGGATACTTTGAGTATCAATATCGCTGATTACGATTTAGCCGAAGATTTGGACACCATAGAAACTTTAATGAAATTATGAATATAATTGTTAGTGACACAACGACATTAATTATGCTTGAACGTTTAGATGCACTATCTATGTTATGTTCATTGTTTGATCAGATTTTGATTCCACAAGCCGTTATGGACGAACTACAAAATGGTAATTCCGAGATAGACGAGTTGATGCAACTAACGAAATGCTATAACGTGGTTTCAGTGAATACCTCAAAACGTTTATTGGAATTATCTCAATGGCTAGATAAAGGAGAAGCGGAAGCGATTGAATTGGCACTCACTCGTCAATTGCCACTGATTATTGATGAACGCAAGGGTAGAAAAATAGCACGACAAAAAAATTTATCCATCATTGGATTAGCCGGTTTAATCATATTAGCGGCAAAACGTCAGCATAAGACTCCAAAAGCGGCGTTAGAATTATTGGATAAAACTATTTTATCGGGATTTCGCTTATCCAGCAAACTTTATCAACAAGTTAAAGAAGCTCTTGTGGAAATTGAAAATGAAGTCATTTAGAAATATTTCCAATAAGTTATATTTTCTCGTTCCAACGTTCCAGCGTTGTAACGTTTATTTTGGAGAGTTGGCTGTCATCTAAGTAGTTAAATTGACGAAAAAATATAATGTCCTAATACCTGAACTATGGAACCAAAAAAAACTTTATCTATCCTACCTGAAAATGATTAAAGTATAATTATTTTTTATAAGGCAACTTATTTATGACAAATAAACCTGTTTCTCAATCTATTCATATTACTGGTAATGTCTCTGGACAAATTGGTATTGCAGGCAATAATATTAGACAACATATTGAAAAATCGAATGATAAACAACTGACTGTTTCAGAAATTCTTGAATTATTCAAAAGAATGGAAACTCTTATACAGGGTTCTGATTTGTCGGATGTACAAAAAACAAAAGTAACAACTTATCTTGAAACAGCAAAAGAGGAAGTACGAGCCGATGAGCCTGATAAAGATTTTGCGGTAAAAAGTTTGGAAAAAGTTGCCAAAATTTTTGAATCCAGTAATAAGATATTTAAGGAATTACAGCACATGATTACACCTATTGTTGGTTGGTTGTCATAAAAAGGTTATAAACAAACAGGTTTATTTATGAATCAAGATATAAAAGTTACTGATTCTCAAATTAATGGGCAAATTGCTATAGCAAAAGGTGATGTGACACAAATACAAGATAGTATTGTTAACATTACGATAACTCCCGAAGAATTAGGTGTTACAAAGTCAGCTTTGAAAAGTTTTTTCAAAATTTTAGGACAAGAACAAGTTGCACATGAAGATTTAGACAATACCTTACGAGAAATTGCAAGAAAATATAAGAAATTACAAGATAAAATAAAAATTGTTCAGTCTGATGATTCAATAGTATTGTCATTAAAAAAACAAGCGAGTGAAGCTTTAGATAAAGGTGATTTTGGAAAAGTAGACAATTTGCTTAATCAAGCTAGTGTTAGGGAAATTGAAATCGTAAAAGATTTACAACAGACAATAAATGAACATCTTTTGTCTGCTGCCAAAATAAAAGCGGAAATTGGGGACTCAAAAAATACACAATTAGCTTATTCTGAAGCTGCTAAATATTTTCAGCAAGCTTCAAAAATTGTACCTCCTGAGTTTAAGGAAGTGTCAAGTGATTACTTAAACCAAGCTGGATTTGCTTATCATAAAGCTAGTGAATATGAGCAAGCTTTATCATTGTATCAAAAAGCTTTGGAAAGTAGAGAAACACCTGATATTTTTTTTAATATAGCATTAATATATGATGCTCAAAATGAGTATGAAGGAGCCTTACCATTTTATCAAATGGCTTTGGAGGCTTATGATAAATTAGATTATGGCGTGTATATTGACTACGCTAACAAGATTTTTTTATTGGGCTTACCTTCAAATTTAGTTTCTTCTACCTTAATGGCAGCAGCTGCAAAATATGCTCAATTTGCAATTAACCCAAATTTAGATAACTACTATGAACAAACGATAAAACTTTATAGAAAAATGCTGATTGAAGCATTCAACAATACTGACACACCATATGAACCTTGTAATGTAACGATTTTTGTCCAGGATAATACCCCAGCTAGGCTTGATGATATACATTATCATTATGCAAACCGCTTTATAGATATTGCAAATAAACAAGCAGAAAAAAGTTCACCAATATCAGAGGTATTAAATTCAATAACTGTAGCTTCATGTCTCTTTTCAGCATTTAATTATAGGATTAACTACATTTCTACAGATAATGAAGCAAATGAAGCAATAAATTATTTATGTAATTTATACACTAAACGGTTAAATGGCAATGCTTTGGTAGTCCCCCAGATAGAAAATTCTAAAAAATTAAAAAATGAATCTGATAAAAGTTTTGCTTTTTATATGTTTTCTGATAATCCTGAAAATGATGCAATAAATATTTTCAATCTTATTATGCTTGGTAAAAAATTAATATTAGTATTTAGTGGATACGATAATGATAAAAGAGAAATATATGAGATTCCTGAATGTTTAAATCATTTTAATCAGTTTTGTATAGCATTAATGGTGCATCATGGAATAGAAGATGTTCCAAATTTTTTGGTTAATAATATGTTTACTGGAGATGGAACAATGGATGGTGTTTCATTTGTGAAAATCATGATAGCAAAAATAGCTGATATTGATATTCAAATCATAAAGGAGTAAGACATTCAAAAACAGAGATTGACTAAAATTTGTCGCAACTTCCAACAATCCAAACCCTAACTTTTTCTCGTTCCAATGCTCCAGCGTCAATGCCATTGATTTAAGGGCATACCTACTGCCCTTTGTGTACAGTGTATGTAGGCAGACCTGTGTCTGCCCTTTGTGAAAGAAATTATTTAAACTTCAAAATGGAGGTAACAATGAGCAGAATTACTCTTGACTTACCACAAGAATTAGAAAGAGAACTTAAAACCAAAGCAACTCAAAGTGGTTTATCTTTGTCTGAGTATATATTGCATCTACTTTTCACCAAACCAACATCCGCTGAAAATACGATGCCTAAAACCGGTGCTGAGCTAGTGGCTTATTGGCAACAAGAAGAATTGTGCGGTTATCGCACTGATATTTCTGATAGTCAAACTTATGCTCGCGCAATACGTGACAAAGCTGAAAAACGGATAAAACATGCCTAAGAAAAAATATTTACTAGACAGTGATATTCTTATTGATATTCAACGCGGTTATTCTCCCGCTATCAACTGGTTTGCCAATTTGACTGAATTACCTTGTATACCAGGTATTGTTGTTATGGAAATGGTTCAAGATGCACAAAATGCCCAACAGGTAAAAAAAGCTTTGAAATTGGTTAAACCATTGCCAATTGTTTGGCCAACAGAAAAAGATTGTAACCGTGCTTTATCTGATTTTACTACTTACCACTTATCGCATGGTGTCGGTTTAATTGATTCGTTGATTGCAGCTTGTACGATTGGTTTATCCGCAACACTTTGCACTTTTAATGTTAAGCATTATCGGATAATTCCTAATCTGATGATAGAACAACCGTATACAAGATAAGCCATCAAACTCAGGTTTGAAATCATGCAAGAAATTACAGGTTACTTATTAGAACATTTTCCATTAAATCTCAGAGATATCGTCGATTTAATCTATTTTGATGGGCCCTTATTAACCCTGTTTGAAAATGAATATGGAGATAGCTATCTCTACTACTGGTGCGATGTCGATGAGCAATGCAATAGATGGTTAGTTTTTCGGGTAACCAAAAAAACACTGAGATTTTATATAACCCAAAAGCTTTCTTTGCGTGAATTAATATTAAATCCTGTTGATGGTATTTTATATTCCATCGAACTTGATGACGATTTGCAATGTAGGCATACTTATCTTTTACAACCTAAAAATTTACCATCAATCTATATCCCAGCCGTGGATTCTTATTACGATTTTTCTAAACGAGATAGAGAAGACCCAGAAGCAAAAGGCTTGATTTTAGAAAAAATCTGGGACGAAAAACAGGAATTAGGCGATTTGCTACTGAAATTATACAATAAGCCTACCAATCAAATAGGTGAACCTTCATTTGCGTAGTACAGTAGCCGCTATACAGAGTAAATATAATTTTATACCCTCAAACAATGTAAACCGGAACTTCAATCGATTTTTGAAGAATAGATGTTACTTCGATTATAGTTAGAATATCTGTAAGTGTAATGTAATTTAATCAATTAAATAAGTATTTTTTTAATTTTGAGAACGTTAATAATCATGACAAAAGGCCAAATTTTAAGAAAACTCGGGGCAAAAAAACCAGTCGCCCTATTTAATGTCGGTGGTATCATTCCTTTTGAATACCAAATTTACTCAGCCAAAGTGATTGGCTATTTCCAATACGATGGACTTTGTTTAACCACTGCAATACTCACCATTAGCAGCGAAGATGCCCAACATGGTGCGATGGCATTTTGGCGATTTTATAAGAACTCCAAAGAACTCGCCCTCGTTATCAACGCCAAACAACTAGAATGGTTAGGTATTGGTGTATTGAATGAAAACATGAAAAGCTTTTTGCTAGAAAAAGGCTTCCAAACCAAAGACATCACTATTCCCGAAGAATTAGGAAGTGGTGGCACAGAAACCGGTTATTCCAAAATCATAGAGGTGACATTATAAATGAATCAAGAAGATTTCAAGTATTTTGAATTTCTGAAGTCAGAAGGCTTTTCATCAGAAAAAGCTTATTTGGAAGCGAAAAAGCTGAGATATGATTACTTTACCGGCATACGAATGCTAAGAACTGTTTATCATCTGAATTTATCAGAAGCTAAAAATATTACCCTAGTTGCTGAGAATAAACTCCAACAGCCAGAAAACAATCTATTTAATGACAGGCCAACGCCACAACATAATATGGTAAGTACATTAAAGATTGCCACTCAACTGGTCGAGTTAGAAAAAGAGTCTTTACCAATTTCTAGCCAACCAAAAGAAATTTCTTCAGAAATTTCTTCTTAACTTATGTTACGATAAAATTTTAGTGTCATTGTTCTCTGCATAGTAAAGTTACTTCGTTTCTCAGAAATAGTGCTTTGATTTTATGAGATTGTTCGTTGCTACACCCCGTTTCTCGCTTCAAACGAAATGATAAATACTTTCAAGTGATTGAAGCGTTCTAAGTAACAGTAATTCTTAATTCAATGGTAAAAACCAAGTCTCTAAGCTTGGTTTTTTATTCATTGACTTCCAATGCTCATGCTTTCGATTCCAAACCAACATTCGAGTCCAAAGCTTTAGCTTTGGAGCTTCTTTTGGGTGAGACTATGATTTTAACCGTACCAATCGTTTTGAAAAATATCAATAACCTCAAATTTCATCCCAAATTAATTCTACTCACTTTATTATGCCTAATAATAGCCCTCTCTTCATGTACATCGCATGAAGAACAAATGCGGCAATATAAAGAACAAGCCATTAAAAAAGCCTGGGAACAAGAACGAGAATTGGTAAGTTTTGCCGATATTGGCACTCGTGAGTGGACAGTAGCAGAAAAAAAAGAACTCCTTGAAACCGGAAGAATCAGTGGCTATGAAGGCAGATATATTAATAAAAAAATTGAAGATAATCCGCGTCTTGCAACCAATGCAGACAATGTTGTGTTTGCAAAAGTGGACGAAACCTATCTACCAAAAGAACTCTTACAAAATGCTTCATTACGTTCTTATACGATAGCTTATGAAGAAAATAAATATTCCTTGTGGGGCGGTTTTATCCTTACCATTTTGATACTAACGGTTGCCTTTCAGAAAAAACGGGGAATTATTGTTTATCCGGCAATAGCCGGTGCTGTTTTAGGTGCGGTGCGAATGGGGATTATTTCCGGCGGTTCAATTAAAGCTATTATTGCAGGATTGGCTAGTGGACTGATTATTGGCACATTAGCCGGTATTTTTATTTTCTTAATAGTGATTTCTGGTGGTGTCGGATAATTGATTCCAAAATTAATAATCTAGGCAAAAGTTTCTCCGAAACTTTTGCCTAGATTGGACTCCGTGAGTTTGGAGTCCAAACGAAATATAGCCATTTTCTATTGAAAAACAAACAGTTAATATTATTTAAATTATTGATAATTTTAAAGTATTAAACACGATAACGCGGTAACGCCTTAAACTCGAAAACGCTATAACAAACTTTAGATTAATTTATTTTAGACCACTCAAATCAAAAGATATGATAAACGTCAATAATACTTACACAGTATCTGGTCATCAAATGTTTTTAGATGAGAAAGACAGCTTAGGTTTATCTACCAGTATTTATGAATCTCATGAAATGGAAGTGGTAAAACGAGAAGTCCATCCGGGAGATGTGGTGCTTGATATTGGTGCGAATATTGGATATTACACCTTAATGTTTGCTAAGTTAGTCGGCAACGAAGGTAAAGTGTTTGCGTTTGAACCAGAACCAGAAAATTTTAGTTTACTTAAAAAGAATGTAGAGATCAATGGATACCAAAATGTTATTTTAATACCTAAAGCCATTTCAAATAAAAATGACCTCATTCAACTTTATCTTTGTGAGAGCAACAAAGGTATGCACAGAATCTACAATTCTGTCTGTTGCAATAGTTCCATTGAAATTGAATCAATCAGAGCAGATGACTACTTTAACTCATCTCATCAAATTAATTTTATTAAAATAGATATTGAAGGTGCAGAATACGCCGCCATTCAAGGTATGCAAAATATTCTTACCCAAAATCAAAATATTAAAATAATGACAGAATTTTCACCGCTAGCCTTATTTGAATATGGTATTGACCCAAGAGACTATATCAATACACTCTTAAAATATGACTTTACCCTATTCTCTATTGGGGAAAATTTAGAATTGATAGAAAGTGAAAAATTGTTATCTCAATTGACAACGCTCAAAGTTGTTTTAGAACAATTTGTGACAGAAGAACCTGACTTAAAAAGTCGTGCCTATTCCATAGAAAAATTAGTACAAATCCTTACTGATCGTCTTAGCGAAAATAATTACACCCGTCCTTTGTATGAAAATTTTTTGTGTGTACCAAAATTAGATGGACTTCACTCACGATCTCATTCAATACGCCAAAACCAAAGCTAACGCTTTGGATTCCAACCATTTAGCTTGTTGGATTTCAAAGTTTTAGCTTTGGATTAAATTTAAACAAAAAATATGGAAGAACTCACTGAACTGATTACAAAAGCTCAACAAGATATTCACAAAGCACTAGATTTAGCAACCCTTTATCAACAGCGCGTTCATTTTTTAGGCAAAAAAGGGGTGCTTACTGAGCAACTTAAAAAGGTTGGTCAATTATCTCCTTTTGAACGTCCCCAAGCTGGTAAAGCGATTAATGAAGCTAAAAAAACGTTACAACAAGCGATTGAAGTGCGTCGTGTGGCTTTACAATCTGAAAAATTAGAAGCACAATTAGCTACTGAGCGTATTGATGTCACCTTACCAGGACGTGGACAACTTCAAGGAGGAGTGCATCCGATAACTCAAACGTTGCAACGCATTGAAAAATTGTTTGCACAAGTCGGATTTAAAGTAGAAGAGGGCCCTGAAATTGAAGATGATTATCATAATTTTGAGGCCCTCAATATTCCCGCTCATCATCCGGCACGCGCGATGCACGATACCTTTTACTTTGATGAGCATACTTTATTGCGGACTCATACCTCACCAGTGCAAATTCGAGTCATGAAGGAACGGCAACCACCGTTAAAAATTATCGCGCCTGGGCGCGTTTATCGTTGTGACTCTGATTTAACGCACACGCCGATGTTTCACCAAGTTGAAGGGTTGATGGTGGATACAGATGTTAGCTTTGCAGAACTCAAAGGCATTTTGGACGATTTTCTCAAGCATTTTTTTGAACGCGATTTAAAAGTGCGCTTTCGTCCGTCCTATTTTCCGTTCACAGAACCCTCGGCAGAAGTCGATGTTCAATGTGTCGCTTGTGGTGGCAACGGGTGTCGTGTCTGTAAACAAAGTGGCTGGCTAGAAATATTGGGGTGTGGCATGGTACACCCCAATGTTTTTGCTCAAGTTGGCATTGATAATGAACAATATACCGGCTTTGCTTTTGGTATGGGTGTAGAACGTTTAGCGATGTTATATTATGGTATCAATGACATACGCTTATTTTTTGAGAATGATTTAAGATTCTTACGCCAATTTAGCTAGTACAAAGGCTTCCAAAATAAATTTTGAACTCCTTATTACGGTATCCAAAATTTATTTTGGATGTAAGGTGACATTGTCGAGTTAGCTAGAAACCGGTTTTCCAAATGCGGGTTGAACTTTGTTGTTATTTTTACTCTCCTACCGCGAATGCTTTGTATGATTACCCAAAATGATAGAAACCCTACTTCGGATGTGAAACGATATGCTCCATAAAATTAATTTTATTTGAGGGAATTCTTATGGTTAAGAACGAAAAATTCATAACCATAAGAAGTACAGCAATAATTATGGATTGAATCTACCTCACCCATCATCTTCGGGACAACCTGTCCATTCTTTACAAATATAACACGAATCCGAATAATACCAATCAGTTATCATATCCGCATATTCCCAATTATCGCAAGTGCTTATTGCGCAAAAGTCCACAGATTCATAGACTTCTAAATAATAACAATCATGCGGAGGCGCATTATTACCTCTTTCACTGGCAGACACGATGTTGTACTGCATCAGTATCATAATCGCTGTAAAGCTCATGGTTAATAGTCTCATAAATTCTCTCCTCGTTAATTATTAAGAATAACGCAATGGTCCGCTATTCTTATGTTAGAAGATAAAGGGTTTCAATTAATTGTTGAAGCAAATTCTACGCCTATTTATATATGTAATTGTTTATATAATATTTTATCTGTATTTCAATACTAAAGTGGACGAATATCAAGGAAGCAGGTGTCTGAATTAGGTCAATTTTTGTCTTGATATCGAACATTTGGTCATTACAATGACACAGGCATATTTGAACCAGTTCTGGAATGGAAAATCAGATGAAAGGATTAATAAGAGAGGGTAATAAGATTTAAGCGTTTGGGTAGTGCTACAGACTCGTAAAATAGAGCAGATTTATATCACTACCTATTTAGTGCTACCAACGTTTGAACTAGATTGGATGGATTAAAAAGAGGGGAAAAAGAGAGAGAGACTCAAAAGTGTACAAACACTGGACGCTAATTGTCCTAGTGGTGTAATCATTATGTATTCAAAGAGGTAATCAATGAGTTTAATATCATCTGTATTTATTGCGGTTAGTCTAGATGGCTTCATTGCTAGGGTAGGTGGAGAGCTTGATTGGTTAGATGCCGCAAATGCTACCGTTCCAGAAGGTGAAGATTGTGGTTATCACGCTTTTATGGATTCGATTGATGTCTTAATTATGGGGCGAAACACTTATGAACAGGTATTATCATTTTCTAAATGGCCTTATGGAAGTAAACCGGTAATCGTTTTAAGTCGTCGCATAATCAATATTCCTGATGAATTAACTCAAACGGTTTCACATTCCTCAGAATCTCCAAAAGAATTATACCAGCGTTTATCAAAAGAAGGTGCTAAACGATTATATATTGATGGTGGTATCACCATACAACGCTTTCTTGTTGAAGGACTGATTAATGATATCACGATGACAGTTATTCCTGTCATTTTAGGCAGCGGAATCCCCTTATTTGCCCATTTAACAAAAGATATTCCACTGAAACATATTGCCACCAAAACCTATCATTTTGGTTTTGTTCAGTTAACTTATGAAGTGGTAAAAAAAGCATAATCATCATATCCATAAATTGCGCTTTCTAACAAATCTTTACATTCCCTATGAAGACTCAGCACACGATTTTTTTATATTTAGGGATTGGGCGGGCGAACCTGCATGTTCGCCCTGGCTTAACTTAATGGCATTGACCTATAAGTGCTTCAAGACCAATTATCAAGTATTTTAATCATTGCTTTCTCAGTTAAATATGAAATACGTGGGCTCAACAAATCAACAATATTTTCAAATGGTTGAAATGAAGCTTTCTGCTTTTCAATCCTAATATTATCAATGATTTTTTTACCGGCTTTTACTCTCTTCAAGTTGTGTTCAAGTTCATCAGAAGATAATGTGTTAACAGCTTTTAAAAATTCTTGAGCTGGAATGGATAGTTTTTCGATAGACTCTAAGAAATCCTTAGAAGGTATTTTAGACTTGCTATTACCGGTCCTTGGTGATGTTTCTATTGAGGTTTGTAATACTGTTATTAGCTTACTAAGCCCATGAATTTGTTCAGTTACTTCTTGCTTGATTTGATGTCTAATATCTTGGAATTGCTTATCAAACAAACCTTTGATGACTTCTATGGTCAAGGCATTTTCATTTGCCCTGCCAAGTTGATTGATTGTCTTTTCTAAAACCTCATTTTTAGCAACCAGTTTGTTCACCGTTTTTTCTAAACTCGCAAAATGGTCCACTTCATTATTGACAGCTTTTCCATTCTCTTTGACAAGTTGACTGATTGTCTTTTCTAAGGCATCATTTTTAGCAACCAGTTTGTTCACCGTTTTTTCTAAAGTTGCAAAATACTCGACTTGAGCGATATTATCAGTTGCTAAATTAGATACCTTCGCAATTGGTTCTAGTAATGCGTCTTTTGTTGATTTAGGCTCTGCTAGCGATGGTTCTTTTGATGCCTTTTGCTTTGATTTCGCTAACAGTGGTTCTTTTGATGCTTCTTGTGTTGGTATCGATTGTCGTTGCCGAAACAGTGCAATCTGTTGTTGGTAAAACTGAACTTCTTCTTCAGACTCAACGATATAAGCGTTGATTGTCTTACCCTTACGCGAATCAATTTCCATCGCCTTGATAGCCGCGTAATATTCAAAGTGTCCTTCAATAACCGTGTAAGCTTCCTTTTCGGGCTTAGTTCTCCGTAAAATAACTGGAGTCACTACGCCTTCCATGTCTAAAATGAGTTGAGCGGCTTTCTCTAATTGAACCTCATCAAATTCCATTGGAGCAGTTGGAGATTCAATTTTTTTAATACGAACAATAGAGTGTGATATTTTCATTGCGCTATACCCATTTTCCGCCAAACTTCTTTCGCCAATTGTTGAAATTCATCGGCTGATTTGGAGTTGGAGTTAAAATCAAAGATCGATCTGGGGGCAGCTTCTTCAGTATCACCGACTTGTAAGGTTTGTTCGGTACATTTTGCCAAATCCTCCCGTTCAAAAATGATGGAGTCCATGACTTTAAGCTGATAACGTTCTTGAATTAAAGCCAAACGCTTTTGCAATGTTCCTTGTATAAATCGGGCATTGGTAGAAATTTTCGTGGGTAGCACTCCAAGAACCATAATCGGTTTCCGATTATCTTGTTTTCTGAAACGGTTGATTTGCCTAATAAAGTCTTTTACATTCGTTAAACCTTCATTAGCAAACGCTTTGAGGTCAGAGGGGATAATCAAATAATCCGCTGTGATTAAACCAATTCGCGCATACAAATTTAAGGAGGGAGGTGTATCAATTAACACAATATCATATTTATCTTCAACTTCCTCCAATTTTTCAAGCAGGATTCTCTTGGTAAAATCCAGTTGGTTAAGGTCGGTTTCTTTTGTCATCAAATTGATATGAGAAGGCACCACATCAATTTCATGGCTACTAAAACGAGAAGGCTTTAATACCTCTGAAATAGAGACTTCATCACATAAAACATGATAGACATAATTGTCTTTCAAATCATCCTTTTCTTCGTCTCCAAAGTTGAGTAAGCCGGTGGCAAAAGTCGTATTGGCTTGACTATCCAAATCAATTACTAACACTTTTTTGCCGGCTTTGCTAAATGTGGCGGCAAGGTTCACAACAGTTGTTGTTTTACCCACGCCGCCTTTGTTGTGATAAACAGCAATCACTTTCATATTAACGTCCTTTGTGTTGTTGGTAAGCCTCTCTGGTTGATTGGCAAACAGCACTTGTTTTCCAATTAAAGCCCGAATTTCATCAATTTTGTTTTCAACGCCACGCCCAAAACAGTTAAAAATTAATGTTATCGTGTTTTCAGTGCGTTGATAAATTCTAATTTCTTTGCCATTGGTCAGCATGCCATAAGAGATATGTAAGTCTACCATGTAATTGCTTAACTGTTCCAAATGATCATTCAAATTTCTATCTGGGTGCTTAGCTTCAAAAACAATACTGGTGGTTGAATCAGAATTTTGACTGGCATCGGCTAAAAAATCTAAACGAAACCGATTAAATTTAACTTCTTGTTGCCAGGCATTGATAGAATAACCCAACGCTGGTAAAAGATAACTGACAATGAGTTTACTTTCAACCTCTCTTTCATTATGACAAAATTTCGGATTGAAAGGGATTGATTTTTTAGGTAATTGAGACATATTTTATTTGAAAATAGCAAATAGTAATGCTGACTTGGTTTCAAAAATAGTGTTAGCTCTCTTCCATTAACAGAGGGCCCAAAATCTAAAGCTTTTCTAAACCAGATTTGATGGCTGACACTAAATCTTTATGAGTCCAAGGTTTGCTGAGACAACAATGAAGGTCTGCATGTTCTTTAGCTCGTTCAACAGCATCAGCATCAGCTTGCCCAGTCAGCATGATTTTTACAATATTGGGATAACGGCTATGCACATCCGCGAGAAATTCGTCACCTTTTTTGCCCGGCATTAACCAGTCAGAGACAATGATGATAATTTCTTGGCTCTCTTCATTCAATTCATCAATAAGGTCGATAGCTTCTTCAGCATCTTCGGCAAATTCGTAAGTGTAGTCTTTGCCAAATTCCGCTCTTAATTGCCACCCCAAAGTTTCTAGGATGAGTTTTTCATCATCAACACATAAAATAGTAGGTTTTGACATGGAATGTTTCCTATTAATTGGTACTAACTCATATTATGCACTAAATTTATCAAGCAGTGTCATTTTGAGCTTCATTCAAAATGACAAGCTCCGTGCCAATTTTTGAAGCACTATCTATGCATAATATATGCCCTAATCCTCTCCAGAAGAGCAATGGAACTCCGCAGCAGCATAAAGAGGGTTGAGGAAAGGGCCATTTTTATTGTGAAAGAATTGGAATAATCACGGTAAAAGTTGTTTTAGCGGGTTGACTAGCAAAAGTAATGCTACCATCATGTTTATTAACAATTTTTTTGACGATATCTAGACCCAAACCACTGCCTTCACCAGCAGGTTTGGTCGTAAAAAAAGGTTCAAAGATTTTTTCTTTTATATCATCAGGAATACCCTTGCCATTATCTGTAATACTCACGCATAGCTGATTATTTGGTTGTGTAATTTCAATCGTTAAAGTGCCTTTATTATCCATAGCTTGCAAAGCATTATGAATTAAATTAGTCCAAACTTGATTAAGTTCATCTGGATAACACAAAATCAGTGGTAAAGAGGCGTAGTTTTTTATTACTTCAATACCGTGTTTGAGTTGATTTTGATACAGGGTTAATACCGTTTCAATGCTTTCCGTAATATCAGCTTTGGCTTTTTCATTACTCTGATCATAACGAGCAAAACTTTTCAGCGCAAACACCACTTTAGAGGCACGTTGAACAGCCATATCAATAATTTGAGAGCTTCTTTGTAAGTTAAATAATTTATAAGCGGTTTCTAAAATTTGTTCACCGTGATTGCTTTTTAATAACGGTAAAAATGGTTCAACATTATCATAAATTCCCATCTCGACTAAAGCATGAGCCACCGGTTCTGCATCTTCAAAATCTTCCTGTAATTGGCGCATGAGTTTACGTCTCAATTTACGCTCTTCCTTAGTGGCTAACCGAGTCTCTTTTGCTAATGCTGTTTGTAATAACAACACAAAAGTCTGTTGTTGCTGTTGAGAAAGAGATTGAAAAAATATCGGTAATTGAATCAACGTTTGGCCCAAAGATTTATTAATACTACCGATAGCAGACTTAATGGCACCAAGTGGCGTATTTATTTCATGCGCTACTCCAGCAACCAGTTGTCCTAATGCCGCCATTTTTTCTGAGTGAATCAGTTCTTGTTGGGTCACTTTGAGATGTTCTAAAGTTTCCTCAAGTTTCGCATTCGTTTGTTGGAGTTCTTCATTTTGCAACTGAAGTTGCTTTTCAAGCCGCTTACGCTCGGTGATGTCCAGAGAATATTCAATCATTTGGACAATTTTGCCGAATTTATCCGTGATGGGGAAGCCGTGTACTTCGACATTTATCGGATTGCCGACTTTATCAAAATGGATATGTTCTACAACGCTCGGTTTTTTAGTGTCCTTAACTTCTTGCAATGGGCAAGGATCATAAGTACCAGTGCAAGGTTCGCTTCTTTGATGAGTTAGTGCATAGCATGTTGTTTGGGACCAGTTACCGAGTTCTTGTGTCGAAGTGTTGGCTATTTCAATCTGATAATTATCAGTATTAATAAGATAAAATGGATGATCTAGTGAATCTATAACTGACTGTAAAAATTGACTTTGTTGTTCAATTTTTTCTTTGGCTAACCGGTTTTTAGTTTTTTCAGCAGTGATGAGATCACGATGCGCTTTGATAAGCTTAAATTCCATCCGACTAATCAGTGCATAAAAAAATCCTAACAATGCGCCACCAATGACAGCTGAAAGCATTATCAAGAAGATTGATAATTTTTCTAGTGCTGCTTCTGATATGGAAACATCATTGAGAACGACAATTTCACCCAGTTCACGGTTGCTGGCATCAATAATCGGTACAATCCCGCCACGATATTGTCTGTTCTCATGAGGTATTTTTAGGGCAGTTGTTAGGTGTTCATGTTCGGGATGTGAGGAAAATATTTCTAAGGATTGGTTGAATGCTTGCGGTATAATCGGCATGGTTTTATCAATCACAACGACATGGCTAAATTGGGTCCAATCTCCGGTGCGTCCCATCATGGTCAAACCATCTTCCCAATCGCTACGATTAAGAAAAGATTTTTGGATAATAAAAAACAGTTCGACACCCAGAATTTTCTTAAGCGCAACGGTGATGTGTTCAATTTCCTTACCCAGCTCAATATAACCGACCAGTTCACCATTGATTCGCCAAGGAAATACCAGACGTAAGGTGAAGGTGCCAAATTTTCCCAATTCAATGCCATAAACAGGGGCCTCTTTTTCAATTGCACCTGCTAAGGTAAAGCGAAGAATGGTATCACCATAGCGTGGTGGATTATGGACGCGCAAAAAGCAAGTCTTGTCAAGATCAATAAAATAAAAATGGGTGACTTGATATTTGCTATTAATCGCGTCAAAAAATGGCTTCGCATGACTAAGTAATGCCTCTCGATTTTTTAACTGGTAGGCACTTTGCAGATTTTTATCCAGTTGCAGGAGATTTATTTGGCTTTCCAAAACTTTAGCATCTTCATCTAATTTCATTTTGAACAAGAGTTCCACTTGCTCAAGTTTTTTTTCTACTTCCTCGTTAAGATGCACCCGTTGGAGCCAGTAAATACTGACAATAGATATGGTCAACAAAATAAGTAACGTCAAGCTAAGCGGAATAAGAACACGCTTAGTGAGTGTTTTTTCCTTTTTCATGAGGTATTTTCAATCATTAAAAATTTGGATAGGTTTTACAGAGGATTTCTAATTTTTTACCAATAATTTCAATAATTTATTTTTGCTTGATCACTTGATTATGAGAGTTGTTTTTTGCTATAGCGTTTCTCAATTTGCTGAAAGTTCACCACTCCTATTTTAGGGTTGTCTTTCAGCAAATCGGGAAATATTGTAGTATAACATTTTATCAAACTTAAACCACACAAATCAGATGAATACTATGAACGAAATTAAGACATTAAATACTTTAAGACAATATTTTATAGAGATTATTACAGACTTTGATCGTCGAATCAATATATCGCCCTCAGAATTTGTTGGTACTGAAATCCTTGAAGGGGATTGCTTCTTAAGTATATAATAACAAAATATTTAATAACGAACACTGGGATGGGATGGTAAAAACGTTGGATTTCGCCCGAGTTTCGGAATCATTGTTTGGAAGGTGAGTGTTTTATATGAAGCACTTAATTTTATTCAATATATAATTCAAATGGTTTGAAAATTTTTTCCAAGCGTTAAAATGAAAAACGTATCCATCATAACCCCTATAATTTCAATTCAAGATTGGTTAATCAAATGACATGGCTAGATAGAATACTCACTTCTCTTAGTATTATCGTTGGTTCAATTAGTATCGCTCCAACACTAGGATTTTCCGTTCCTAGAGTGCAATTGGAGCTTTTTTTCGGTTCAATCATTCTCTTTTTATTTGCTTTTTTACTCAGACGTTTGAAACGGCAACATACCATAATTATTTCTGATAAACCAAAAATACCTAAAAACTTTACCGCCCAACTTGGTAACCCAGAAAAAAACGGTTTTTTAGATCAAGCTAAACGCCTTGAAAAAATTCAACCAGGGCAAAATCCGTATTTTTATGGGCCCTCGTTGCCCGGCAATTCTCCCCTGTTTTATGGCAGACAAAATGAATTGCATAGCACTTTATCTGTTTTACGCCATCCTGATAAACCGGGAAATGTTAGTATTTTAGGAAATTGACCATTAAATATTATATATAGCCATCCTAAATGAGTTATAGCGTTTCCCGATTTAGTTAAGAACAACAATCCCTCGCTCTAGTACATTGTCAGTTTTCTTTTGTCTGGTAATTTTCGCTGAAACTAAATATATCCAATGGAAAATCAATAATTTAAAATGGTTTTTGGCAGATAAAGGAATTGCTCTG
>Ga0233403_10000233_pt1 | contig 26210 bp, 18 predicted proteins | sample Na_oxic_1_MG_FD_179866 | JGI IMG/M metagenome (GOLD analysis project Ga0233403, IMG submission 179866) | Seawater microbial communities from Saanich Inlet, British Columbia, Canada - Na_oxic_1_MG | ecosystem: Environmental > Aquatic > Marine > Inlet | place: Canada: British Columbia | collected...
GGGGTTGATATTGTTAAAAGAATAACCCAAGGAGCCTCTTGCTTTCTCCCCAGGTGAAACCTGGGACAACCCCGATAGGGGTTGAATGTTAAGAGCAACTGGTGAAACCTGGGGAAACTTTCAAAAATAGTTTTGCAAGAGGCTCTTAAAATTTGAAATTTAACATGACTAATTATACTCAACAAAAAACTTTCTAAATAACTGATGGGCAATAAAAAGACATTGCCCTCCCTACATTGACCAACGAGAATAAAATGACCGTTCGTACACGCTTTGCACCAAGCCCAACCGGCTATTTACACGTTGGTGGTGTCCGCACCGCCTTATTTTCATGGCTCTATGCTCGCCAACATGATGGGCAATTTATCTTACGCATCGAAGACACCGATCGTGAACGCTCCACCGAAGCCTCCGTCAACGCTATTCTCGAAGGCATAGATTGGCTAGGCTTGCAGCCCGACGAAGGGCCATTTTACCAAACGGCGCGATTTGATCGCTATCGCCAAGTTATTGAGCAACTCTTGGCAGAAGGCAAGGCATACTACTGCTATTGTTCCAAAGAACGGTTAGAAACTTTACGCGCCGAGCATAGGGCCCAAAAACAAAAACCCCGCTATGATGGCCATTGTCGCCACTTGACCACTCCGCCGTTGAGTGATATGAAACCGGTGATTCGCTTTAAAAATCCGGAAGTTGGCGAAATCGTAGTCCGCGACTTAATCAAAGGAACTGTCATATTTAACAACCAAGAACTTGACGATTTGATCATTGCCCGCCCCGATGGGACACCCACTTATAATTTCACCGTCGTGGTAGACGATTGGGATATGCAGATTACCCATGTCATCCGTGGGGATGACCACCTCAACAATACGCCACGTCAAATCAACATCTTACAAGCACTCGGCGCAACAATCCCCGAATATGCACACGTACCAATGATTTTGGGTCCTGACGGGCAACGCTTGTCGAAACGACATGGTGCCGTCAGTGTTATGAATTATAAACAGGAAGGTTACTTGCCACAAGCTCTGCTCAACTACCTAGTACGGCTAGGATGGTCACACGGCGATCAAGAAATTTTTTCTCTCCAACAAATGGTAGAGTTATTTGACATTAATACGGTACACAAATCAGCGGCCAGCTTTAATACTGACAAACTTTTGTGGCTAAACCAACATTACATCAAAACCGGCAACCCGGACGAATTGGCAAAACATTTGCAATACCAATGTGACCAGTTAGGAATAGATACCACGCACGGCCCCTCCTTAGCTGAAATCATCAAAGTACAAGCTGAACGAGCCAAGACCCTAACAGAAATGGCACAAAATAGTCGCTACTTTTTTTCCGACACCGTTCAATTTGATGACCGGGCTGCGCGAAAACATCTCAAGCCAACCATTCGTGAACCACTGACCGAATTAGGTCAGCGATTGGAGCAACTTGAACAGTGGAACGCGCCAGCAATTCATGCCCAAGTTCATAGTGTGGCTGAACAATATGAACTCAGATTGGGCAAAATGGCCCAACCGTTGCGGGTAGCTGTGACTGGTGGGAACGTGTCCCCACCAATTGATGTCACTGTTTATTTGATCGGCCAAACTCGTACTATCAAACGTATCAAACGGGCTATAGCATCAATCGGGGACACATAAACACAACAGTTCTCACTTTATCCATATACCGACCTCCTTGTCAAAAAGTAACAGTGGAAATCCATATTTTATTCAATAAACTTGGTTTTATAGCTTTGACTAGAATAGACCTATAGTTTTGGTCAAAAAATAGGGTTATCTGGTTTTTTTAGAATTTGGTGAAAATAGAAAGCTTGTTTTTAAAAACCAATATTTCGCATATTATCCACCTAACCTATTGATTATCAATAATTATATGTTTTTACTATTGTTATAAATTATAATTTTTATTTAATATCAATTAGTTACAAAGTGTATTCGGAATACCGGTTATAACAATTCAATTTTGATGTCTAAAATTAGGACAATTCTGATTTAGACTGGTTTTTATTTTCACCGAATTGACGGACGAACACTATAGGAGAGGTCTGTTAGGGAGATAGGTGAGAGCCAAACCCGTTGGAGTAGAGCAATGTCACTGACACGCAAAGATGTACATGTTGAAATAACCCTTATTGAAGGCTCAGTACTCAAAGGCATAATGGTTATTGATCGGAGTACTCGACTCTCAGACACTTTGAATAAGCGTGATAAAGACTTTATCGTGTTGACGGATTATCAACAAACTCCTCACATGATCAACAAACGAAATCTTATCAAAGTGGTTGAAGTTGAACACCTTGAAATAGAAGAGTAATACTCATCTGTTCGCGAGAAATCCGATTCTATTCAAAAAATCGGATTTCTTTGAATTTTCAATAAATTTTCGGACAACTCCAATATTTAAAAAACCTTTGAAGAAATTTGAAAGATGTGTAAAAATGTTATTTTTTAGCACCTATTGCCAAACTCAGCCATCGGGCTGTAGATTAGGTTTAAAAGAATATTTTTTTAGGAATAAAGCGGCTTGCAAAACGGTTGTGCTTAACTTATAAATCAATAAGTTACGATTATCTATTTTTTTTTGCGCGTTGAAGTTTTGCAAGTCCCTTAATAGAATAGAAAATATTGAATTTTGAAACTTGAAATAATTGCGCGGCCTTTTTAAAAGTCTTCGCGCCATCAGAAGTACTAATAAATTCGGTTTTTTTATGGCCTTTTTGGAAAAAACTTGAGCCGGTTAGCCGGAAATTTTCGACAAAAGGCAAGCAGTATATATCAAATTCAAAAAAAGGTTTTTCTTCATGATTCGGCAACTATGCAGCAAAAAACTCATTTTTATTCTCTTCTCGCTCTGCCTTTGCCAAAGCTTGTATGCCGCTAACACGGTGGAAATAAAGATTGAAGGCATCAAAGGCGAATTGCTTGAAAATGTGAATAAAAATATGAGCATCGTACAACAAAAAGATCATCCACGCCTTTCAGACGGCCGTATTCGACGCTTACACAAGCAAGCCCTTACCGATATCAAGGAAGCTTTGATGCCATACGGTTATTATGATGTCAAAATCACCTCTAAATTAACAGCACCAGAAAAAGAACAATGGATAGCCAGCTATGTGATTGTTTTAGGAGAACCGGTAACCGTACAAGCCGTTAATGTGATTGTTTTAGGAGAAGGCGAACAAGATGAAGTTTTTCAAAAATTACGAGCGGATTTTCCAGTCAAAGTGGGTGATACGCTCAACCATCCCAATTATGAAACGGGTAAGAATACCCTAAGCATTCTGGCCGAAGAACGCGGCTATTTTGATGCCCAATTCATTAAACAAGAACTACGCATTGATGAACAAGCCAATACGGCAAGCGTCCACCTCTCTTTTGACACCAAACAACGCTATCGCTTTGGTGAGGTGACTTTTAAACAAGACTTATTTAACGAATCCGTATTACAACGATATTTAACCTTCAAACCAAACCAAGATTTTTACACCGGCAGCGCATTACTCGGCTTTAAAAACGCGTTAGCCAACAGTGACTATTTTGACAATGCGGAAGTGGATTTGAGGCGTTCCTCATCGACAGCCGACTTCCGTATACCAATATCAGTCACCCCAGAACCACAAAAACCAAATATGTATCACTTTGGTATTGGCTATGGAACTGACACCGGCCCCCGCGGCAACATCGAATGGAAACGACGATACATCAATCGTTATGGACACAGCTTTTCGGCCAAAGCTCAATGGTCTGAAATACAAAAAAGCGTGACAACCAGATACTTTATTCCACTCGGCCAGTCAATAGACAACTTTTTGACAATCAATGCCGGTTACATAGACGAACATACCGATACCAGTGAAAGTGAAGTCTGGTTAGTGGGCCTCAGCAAACATCACTCACGCACCTTGTTCGACAGCAAACTCAGCGAAGTCATCGGCATAGAATACCGCGATGAAAAATATGCCATCGGCAGTGACGTAGGACATGCCAAACTACTCATGCCCAACATCAATTGGTCCTATATCAAAGCTGACAATCGCATTTACACTCAACAAGGAGTTAAAATACAACTCGATGTCCGTGGCGCATGGAATCGCCTCGGCTCCAATACCTCCGTTTTACAGAGCCGTTTGAACAGCACCTTAATTACTCAACTGTTCAAAAACGGTCGAATCATTGCGCGAGGCGATATGGGCTACAGCGCGATATCCCTGCTGGATGGTGATTTTCACGACTTACCGCCCTCCATACGATTTTTTGCCGGCGGTGATCGCAGTGTTCGAGGCTACGACTATCAAGCCCTTGGCCCTAAAAACCTAGAAGGCCAAGTCATAGGCGGCAAACACCTCCTGGTAGGCAGCCTAGAATATGAACACAAAATACCTTACTTAGAAAAATGGAGCCTAGCAGCATTTTACGACGTTGGCAACGCCTTCAATGACTTCGCCGAACCCCGACTCAAACACAGTGCCGGACTCGGCCTACGCTGGCTCTCCCCGGTAGGCCTTATCCGCATTGACGTAGCAACGGCTCTAAGTGAAAACGACTACCCACTGCGTCTACACATTACTATAGGCCCCGACTTATAAGTTTGAGACCTGACCCGTTTTAACCGGTCGGTCGAAAAACTTGTTTGGCAAACCTCTTTACTTTTGGAGACATTTATTTTTTTTAGATCAAAGCAACCAACTATGACTTCTAAAACCGAACCAACCAAAAAACGAATTACCAAAGCGGAACTCAACCAACTCGCCCAATCTCTCTACAGTGAAGAAGCCTACTGTGAACACCTTCGCTCTGGAAACCGCGGCTGGTATCTTTACCAAGGTACCGAAGAGACATTCATTGGTGCCAATGCTCAGGAAGCCTTTGACTATCTGCAATCCCAAGAAAGCCAGAACGACACTTCAACCTTGGCTGAGAAGGCGGACGATCTGATTCATGAGGCCAAGGAAACAACGACACCTGAGGCTAAGAACGTATCGACAACCCCAGCCGAAAAGACGGTGACGACACCAAAGCTCGAAAACATATCGGAGACCAAACCGCCGGTGACCGATGAGGCGAATAGGGCAACGACACCAAGCGTCAAGCCTTCTCCAACAACTCTGGTGAATCAAGAAGAATCCGATACCCCGCCGGTTCCACCAGAAGAACTACTAGAGGTATTCATAGAAAAATTTCCAAAAACTTTCTTCAAAGAACCCGAAAAAATCCGCCCAATCCAAAAATACATTCACAAAAAACTCCGCCGATTACTGGATTATAAATACAGCAAAGAAGAAATATCGGCCACGTTATCGTTCTACACCCAAACCAGAGAATACTGCGAAATATTGATATTGGACGGGCAACAACGTGTAGACTTAGAAGGCAATTCTTGCGGAGAAGTTTCTGAAGAACATAAAAAAGATGCCAAAGCCAGATTAGCTGGGAACAAAACCATGCGGCCGGCAAAGAAAAAGAAACCGCCAACTGAGCCGATCCCCCCACCCAAAATTGATCAGCTCATTGTTGGTCAGATGGACGTATGCGTCAAAATTACTGAACTGCCTAGCGATTCCAAAACCCTCAGAAACGGTTGGGAAGAGTTTGTTATTGATTCTGAGGGCATGATGATAAAAATTGTCGTGCGACCTCGGACTTGGAAAAAATTGCAAAAGGCCGCCAAAGAATACCCCTTATGGGTAGCAAACATCAGAGGAAAAATCGGCCTACGCTCCAAAAATTGCTTTGAATTACTTTCGCCGGGCATTCAAATATTCGAGAAAATATCTAAAGATTCCCCCGAACCACCTGCCGATAAGGAAACCGAAAACTAACTTCAGCTTGGAGTCCAAAACTTCAGCTTGGAGTCCAAAACTTCAGCTTGGAGTCCAAAGCTTCAGCTTTGGGCAAGCGGGCTTTAAGCTCGCTTGTCCACATTAACACAAAAGGAAAACGACGATGAAACGTTGGATAATTTTCTCATCCCTATCACTGCTCCTGTTACTGAGTATTTTTTTAGGCTTACTCGGCTGGATAGTCAGCACCGAGGGCGGTTTACGTTTTCTGACCAAAACCGCTCAACAGTTTGCGCCGGGTACCCTTAACATCGATACGGTAGAAGGAATATTGCTGGAGGAATTTCGGCTGGACGGACTGTCTTATCAGCATGACGGCACCGCTGTGCAAGTCGATTCGTTCCAATTCGCTTGGAATGCTAAAGAATTGTTGGATCGCAAACTGCATATTGAAAAACTCCATATCAACGGCATTCAAGCCGACTTACCCAAAAGTGAAGAAGCAGAGCCAGAAAAAGAATCGGCACCGATAGAAATTCCAGATATCAGCTTGCCAGTGCAGGTGGTCCTTGATGATGTACAAATCAGCCAAGTCGCCATTAGAACCGCTGAAGCCGAACCGTTTATTATTGACCGCCTCGAATTACGTTCAACAACCACCGACGTTTGGTCGTTGCAACATTTACAAATCAAATCGCCACTGTTAAATGGCAAACTCGCTGGCGATGTCGGTTTAACCAAACCCCATACAGTGCAACTTAACCTCGACTGGTCAGCCCAATTGCCCGACTTCACCGTGGTTGGACAGGGTGAATTGACTGGCGATATGCAAAAACTGATCCTCACTCATACCGTCAGCGAGCCGCTAGAAATCGAATTAGAAAGCACCGTCGAAGATATATTGGGTGCCTTAAGCATGGATACCCGATTAACCTGGCAAGAAATCTATTGGCCGTTCAATCCCGAGGTTGCTAAGGATTACTTAGTCCATAGTCAACAAGGACGAGTCACCTTGTCCGGCACATTAGACAATTATCAGTTTGATTTGAAGGCCAACGTGTCGGGACAACAGATTCCGGCCGGCCAATGGAGCCTGTCCGCGCAAGGTAATCAACAACAACTGATCATTAACCAACTTCGCAGCGAACTGTTAAAAGGTGTCATGACGGCCACCGGTCAATTGAGTTGGCAACCCAAATTGGCTGGCCAAATTAACCTCAATGTTGATGACATAACCATTAAGGAGTTTTGGAACGACTGGCCAGAAGAATTACGATTAGACAGTCAACTGGTTGCACAACTTGATGACGATCAGTTTCAGATAAAACAATTCAACGTGACGCTGCCCCAAACCTCGGCCAAATTGTCTCTCACTGGAAAAGGGGAGGTGGCCGGTGACAAGTCTCGTTTGCAAACCGCTACCTTGACGTGGCAAGGTGTCCAATGGCCCTTGGTTGGCGACAACACGCTGGTTACCAGTGAACGTGGCTGGGTCAATTTATCTGGCGCGTTGCAAAACTATCAAGTTGATTTGGACACCCAAGTGGCCACTGCTGAAATACCCTCCGGTCATTTAGTACTCAAAGGACAAGGCAACTTGGAGCAATTCACCATAAAATCACTACGCAGTCACCTGTTAGAAGGTGCGGTCAAGGCCACCGGTAAAGTCAGTTGGCAACCCGAATTGGCCGCCCAAATTAACCTAAACGCCAAGGCACTCAATATAAAAAACTTCTGGAAAGACTGGCCAGATGCGTTAACGGTTAATAGCAATCTAGTGGCTGAATTGAAAGACAAAGCTTTTAAAACCACCTTAAAAGTCACTCTGCCTAACACGGCCGCCCAATTGTCTGTCCAAGGACAAGGTTCATTGACCGATGATGGCCCACGTTTCAAAAACACCGTCTTGGCATGGCAAGGTCTGCAATGGCCGCTCGTCGGCAAGCAGTCACAGGTTAACAGTCAAAGAGGTCGCGTTAACTTCTCTGGAACGCTACAAAATTATCAGGTTGATTTAGAAACCCTAGTCGCTATTCCCCAAATGCCGGCCAGTCGTTTAGCCCTAAAAGGGCAAGGCAACTTGCAACAATTCACGATCAAATCACTGAGCAGCAACCTGCTAAAAGGCAGCGTCAATGCCACCGGCCAAGTCAGTTGGCAACCCAAACTGGTTGCTAAGCTCAATCTCAACGCCAATCAACTGACGATAAAAGACTTTTGGAAAGATTGGCCGAACCAGTTAAGAATCAATAGCAACTTGACGGCTAAACTGAATGGCGACACATTCAAAACCACGTTGAAAGTCGCTATTCCTAAAACGGCCGCTCAATTGTCCTTTAACGGACAAGGCCGTCTGCGCGATGACGGACCCAGTTTTAAAAACACCGTCTTAGCATGGAAAGGATTACAATGGCCTCTGGTTGGTAAAGAGCCAATGATTAACAGTCAAAAAGGGCGCGTTAACCTATCCGGGACATTGCAAAACTATCGGGTTGATTTAGAAACTCAACTGGCCAGCCCACAAATATCGGCCAGCCGTTTAGCCCTGAAAGGACAAGGCAACTTGCAACAATTTACCATCAAATCGCTACGCAGTCGTCTGTTAAAAGGCAACGTCAATGCCTCCGGCAACGTGAGCTGGCAGCCCAACCTAGCCGCCCAAATAAAACTCGACGCGAATCACCTATCTATCAAACAGTTTTGGCCAGACTGGCCAGATCAGTTAACGATTAATAGCTCTGTGAGAGCCAGCCTTGACGGAGACACTTTTAAAATCAATCAGTTCAAAGTGAAAGTACCCCAAACGGCTGCCCAACTCTCCGTCCAAGGAGACGGCTCACTGGCAGGCAACGAGCCGAGTTTCAACGCGACGCTGGCATGGAATGGTTTACAATGGCCGTTAATCGGTGACCCGGTGTTAGTCAGCAGTAAAACCGGCCAACTAAAGGCCAAAGGCACCGCCGAAGCCTACCAATTACGTCTCAATGCCGACATTCAAGGAGCCGATATCCCCAAAGGTCGTTGGCAAGCCATCGGCAATGGCGATACCAGCAGCCTACAACTACAAACGTTACAAGGCCAAATCTTGCAAGGAACGCTCGATTTGACCGGCAAAGTGCGTTGGCTGCCCGACGTATCGTGGCAACTCGCCTTGAAAGGCAACAACATCAATCCTGGCAGCCAATGGACCGAGTGGCCGGGCAAACTGGCCCTCAATATCCAAAGTCAAGGGCTTCTCAAAAACGGCGCGTTACAAACCCAAGTCCAAATCCAACAGGTGGGAGGCCGACTGCGCGACTATCCGCTGCAACTGGAAACGGAACAAGTTGCCGTCACCATTCCTCCTAATCCGCCGTTATCAAAGACGAGAAACAGACAGTCGCCAGCGATGGAAATCGCTATTAAAAACTTCGCGTTTGAATCGGGTCGTAATTATTTAAAGCTGAATGGTCAGCTTGGACAAGATTCTCAATTAGATTGGGAAATCAACGCGCCTGATATCGCTGCCTTATTACCAGACGGAAAAGGTCGCCTGACTGGTAAAGGCCGATTAAGTGGCCCACTGGAATGGCCCCATATCAAAGCCCAATTAGAGGGACATGGCCTAGCTTTTCAACAGAACAGCCTTAAGCAATTGACTGCCGACATTGATGTCAATCTGTTGAGCCAAAACAACTTACGTTTGGATGTGGTTGCTACCGACTTGGCAGTAGGAGCTACCCCCATTCAGAAAATCAGCTTGAAAGGACAAGGCCGTGTCACCAACCATACTTTGGTGGCCAGCGTCACTCTGCCCAAAGACCGTTTGTCAGTCCAATTGCGAGGCGGCTTTAAACAACCCCGCTGGCAAGGACATTTGCAGCAGCTTACCGCGTCAACCGATTTGGTGGGTTATTGGCAATTAGAGGCTCCGGCCGCCCTGAGCTTATCCGCGACAGAAGCCAAACTGGCTCGTAGTTGCCTCAAAAATACTCGAACGTCGCTGTTTTGCACCCAACTGAATTGGCAGAAAATGGCAGACAGTCAGTTACGAGTTTGGCTCAAAAGCTTACCCTTAAACTTGATCCGTTCCGTTTTGCCAGAAGACTCCGATTTAACCGGCACCGTCGATGGTTGGGTCACCGCCTCGTTAGCGCCTGATGGGGCGATTGATTCGGATGTCACGATAGAACTGTCACCAGGCGCGTTGCGAACCCATTTTTCTGAATACGCGGTCGAGGAATTAACTCATAAAGGCGGCAAACTTCAACTGAATATCAATCGAAAGGGGTTAGCGGCTGACTTAAAACTGAGCTTACTCAAGCAAAGTGGCTTACAAGGCAGCTTCAAGATGCCACGCTTCACTCACCTACCGCCGCAAGGTGAGCAGCCGATGCAAGGCTACCTCAAAGCCACGTTTGCGGATTTAGGTATCTTATCAACCTTCGTTCCGCAAGTCGAAAATAGCCAAGGCCAAGTCGATATGGCACTGAAAGTAGGCGGAACGTTGACGGTTCCTAAAATAGAAGGGCAACTTAACGTGCAAAAAGCCGCAGCTGATTTGCCGGATTTCGGTTTGGAACTCAGAAACCTGAACGCGACTATTCACGACGAAGGGCCTAACCGATTGAAAATGCAAGCGAGTCTGAATTCGGGAGCGGAAGGTGAATTAAAAATCAACGGAACCGCCCAGCTCGTTTCTGCCACTGACTGGCGAGCCAAGGTCAAAATCACTGGAAAAGACTTTGAAGTGTACAATATGCCCGAAGCGTGGGTACTCACTTCTTTTGAACCGATTAACATTTCGATAGTCCCAGACCGAATTGAGGTCACCGGTAAAGTCACTATTCCAGAAGCAATGATTACTCCGCTCAATGCAGCGAGTGGTGCGGTTACCGTCTCGGAAGATGTTGTCATTGTGAATCCAAGAAACCCAGTGCCGGTCGAACCGACTGAAAAACAGTCTGCTATGGCGATTTCTACCAAAGTGGAAGTTAATTTGGGTGACCAAGTGAGCTTTGAAGCGGCCGGCTTCAAAAGCCGCTTTGGCGGACAACTGGTTGCCAGCAATCAACCGGGTAAAGTCACGGTTGGCAACGGTGAACTTTATATTATTGATGGCAGCTATAAAGCTTATGGACAAGACCTTAAGATTGATCGAGGACGAGTGTTTTTCAGCGGCGGACCGATAGAAAATCCCGGCTTAGATATCCAAGCTTATCGCGATATCAAACGCGGTGCTTATGATAAAGTGATTGCTGGGGTACATATACAAGGCTCTGCCCAATCGCCAGAGATTGGTTTATTTTCACGGCCGATGTATGATCAGAGTAATATACTGTCTTACATTTTACTTGGCAAACCGGCCTCACAAGCGACCCAAGGGGAAGGAAATATGCTGCTCAGTGCGGCAGCCTCGCTGCCTTTTAAAGGCGGCGACAGTTTGGTGAACAAACTCGGAAAAGACTTTGGCTTAGACGAAGCTGGTATTTCTACCGATGATGGGATTGAACAAGCTGCACTGGTATTGGGCAAATACCTAACCCCGGGCCTCTATGTCAGTTATGGTATTGGCCTATTCGATGGCAGCAGCGTTTTACGGATGCGCTATGAGTTGACGGACAACTTGACTATCGAAACGGAAACCGGTAGCCAAAGCGGAGTCGATTTGCGCTATACCCTAGAACGTTAGGGCTGGAGTCCAAAGCCGTTAATTAACAATAGTCACCCAGGAATAACTCATGAAATGGGCTGCAATCAAGGCACTTTACCCAGATAAATTTATTTTACTGGGTAATCTCGTAGAAGAACCAATTTATTCAAATAAATTCAGAATACTAGAAGGAGAAATTCTGATGGTCAGTTCAGAGGCCAAGGAAATCCGAAAGGCGTATCAGGCGTATAATCGTCAAGGAAAAGAAGTTCTTTATTCCGTTCCCAGTACACCAGAAGAATTTATTGTGGAAAATGTGCCGATTAAAGGAATAGTTCAATGAAATTTGAATGGACGACAGCCCGGCCACTTTTTTTTGAATAGACAACTGGGGAGGTGTCGTTTATTCAAACGGGAAACGCTATATATCTTAATCCTGAAAATCCTCTAACCCTGAAAATCCTGATTCAGACAATTTAATGGCACCGAAAACAAAAAAGCCCCACGTCTTTTGACGAGGGGCTTATGGCTAAAAATTTTCGTTAATAGTCCGTAGGGTGGGTAAGCGGGCGCCGAGATTTTCGTCAATGGAACCAGCCCAGCCACCCGCTTGCCCACCATCCCGATGCTCTAAAAAATGAGTTAACCATCCAGAGAGGGTCGTAGCTGGTGGGCAAGTGGGCTGTTGAGTATGATTCATTAACTAAAATCTTCGCGCCCACTTACCCACCCTACAAGACTAAATAGACGCATTCCACGCTTGATTATCTGCGCTTGCTGAACTCAAGGCACACATTCACAGGTTGGACAAGTCTGGAAATGAGAAAAATTTGTCTGGAATCCAGAATTCCAAATTACCTTGAAATAATTACAATCAGTTGTTGAATCTGCTGAATCGAAATCAAAATATCCAGGTTTTTGGACTGATTCCGGGTAATTTTCTCGCAACTCAATTTGATCATTATTGATCAAGCGATTCGCATCATCACCACTTAATGGCGCATAAACATACCCATCTGGAATTAGGTAATCTCCAGAAAAGCCTCCATGATGAAATTTGACACCAACCAAATTAGTAGGATTGAGAGACTCAAAATAATTTCGTTCTAAGTAAAGCTTCCCTTTATCAAAGGAAGCAGAGCCATGCAAACCCCACGTAATGACGTTGTTGTATAAATGAGCGTAGCCCTGTGAGAGTCTAGGGTGGCGTTGGTTGGTACCGTCAAAAAAATTATGATGCAGAGTGACATAGATGTATTTATCATACGGAGCCACATTTTTATGCAGCCCTATCATCATCGTTTTATTATGATTCTGAAACCGGCACCATGACACAGTGATTCTGGAACGAAGAAGCAAACAACGATCTTCTTCATCTTGAACCAAACAACCACCCTTGATATCTATCAATCCATCAGGAAAATTGCTTAGCGTGCTATGGTCAATCCAAATATTATTGGACCTAACTATTTCAATGGCATCTGTTGAAGTTTCAACACCATTTTCAATAATGATGTTTTCAACAATGACATTGTCAGCATCATAGATTTTTAGTCCGTAATTGATAAGCCGAATGTAAGTCCCTCTACCATCAATTGTTATATCATTAGGAACAGATAAAACGTTTTTCAAAGCAATCGTTCCAGAGACTTTAAATAAAATCCATCTGGGAACATTATCGTTATCATCAAGTCTCTCAAGAGCTTTCCGTAAACTAAACTCATCATCATCTTCGTCTGATAAGCTGGTTACCAAAAAGACATCGCCGTTTAACCCACCACTCACTCCTTTTGCGAATCCCCTCCGGTTCGCCATCAGTGATGTTGTATCAACAATACAGCTAGGATCGATATTTTTATTAATCCCGTCATCTAACTCGTCAATACTTGTAACAGTGCAGGCGAGTGATTCTCCAACCAATACTGACAAAAACAACATATAAAAAAAACGATACATTAAACCTCCAATATGGCTTTGTAGTACCTTTTATAAAGGAGATAGTGCGTAAAACGCACCCTCCGCTTACACCTATTGATAATAGGTGAGCTTATTAGGATTAAGTAATAACTATAAGGATTGCATATAATAAGGAATCCAATCCAATGACTTGATTTGAATAATAACACACTTTCAAAAAAACGCGAAAGCGCCCAAAGCCGAAGCCCCGGACTCCAGCCCATTAAAATTAATAGTCAAAAAATCGTCGTTGTCGTTGACTATTTTTTAAACTAACTCGTTGAAAATAAACAATATATTATCAATAATTGCCGAATAACCGGACAATTTAAACAGTCGTTGGAGTCCAAAGCTTCAGCTTTGGCATGAGCATTAAACCATACTCATACTCAAAAAAAAATGGCAATAGCTAAACGATATTTTTTTTCAATGACGCTTTGGGCGCCCAAAGCTGAAGCTTTGGACTCCAACTTTTATCGGCGTTATTTATTCGATTATTTATCGCGCATTTAACCACTATAAATAACTCTGTATCGCATTATTTAACGCTTATACAACACACCAAGTAAAATAACAGAGTTCGTGGCTTGTCGTAAATTTTAGACCGCAAATTGAACGTGCGCTCAATTGCACTGTATCGCATTTTTTCGGGTAGGTAGGGGTCAATTAACACATCCTAACCCAAACGTCGCTAAGAGGCTATTTGGCAGCGAGTGAACAACTCGCCGTTCGGAATTTTTAAGCTTTCGGATTTTTTGGGAAGATGGTGGGCAAGTGGGCTTAAAGATTGTGGTATTTTTTTAAGTAACTCGTGCCCACTTACCCACCCTACAAGACTAAACCTTACCATGTTTCTAACATTAAATCATCAATGGCAGAAAAATGCCTATCCCGTGAAACTAAAGTGAGTTGGTATTGTTGGGCAAGAGCGGCTATCCAAATATCATTTTCGGGAATGGGTCGGCCTTTTTTGCGTAACATAAGTTTAATCTGTCCATAGTGTTGTGCTGTCTGAGTATCACAAGGTAAAACAAGAGTATTCGCAACAAATTCATCTATACGTTGTATATTTTTTTCGGTTTGTTTTGATTTTCTCGCACCATAGTAAAGTTCGCCCACAGTAAAGAGAGAAATAAAGGTTGCCGGCGTTTCAGCTAAACGTGCTTGCACCGCCATTTCTTGAGCAAATAGCGCAATGATGATGTTAGTGTCAAGTAAATACTTTTTACCATTCATTTAAGTCAACCTTTCTACAATCGGCATCAATCGCTTTTGACATTAGCTGCAATTCGTCGGTTTCAATGAAACCAGCAAATTGAAGTAACTCAACACCGGGTACACCAGAAGGCAAAGTGTTAGTCAGAACCTTATTACCAGCCTCTTTTCTGTCGTCTTCGCCGGGAACTTGGGTTTTCTCACGCTGGCTATGAAACGGTGCGGCTGCAAACCCCACCCCCTCAAGCCAGTTAGCGGAGTAATGTGCCAAATAGTCACACAAAAGTGCAGTCACCGTGGTATTTTGTTGAAAGGCGCGTAGATTTGCAGCGTGTAAGATTTTATCTTCGACAACAATCGTTAAACTTGGCATAACTGCTCCCCCATCGTTTCAAAATAAATCAAATGCTTTTCCCCAGGTTTCATCAAGATGACTATTTGTAATCCGGCGAAAGGGATTTTATTGAAACCTATTTGAGGTTTTAGAAAGTTTTTTGTCTATAGGGATGAACAAAAAATATTGAATCAAATCTCAATCAAATCCTTTTCACTAAAAAAAAACTTATTATTCACCGTCCAAATTGACCGGTTTGATGTCCTTATGGGGTACAAACAGTCCACAACCAATTTTTCGACCTTCGCCCAAGCCTTGCTGTTGCAAAGTCATCGAATCAATCGGAAGAAGATCGGCAATCATTAAGCTACGAGTGAACAAATCGCCGTCCGGCATTTTAAACTGGTGAGTTTTGCCACATAACACTTTGCGACACTGAATACCCAGTTGTTGTATTTGTGCCACCGCCTCTTCTAAAAAAGCATTTTCATCTTGTTTCGGGTTAGCCAGAACATGCCGCGCAAACAGCACCGGCATTTGACTCAATAGCTTTTCTTTAGCCGTACCGACTTTGAGCGAATAGCCAGCAATCTCCAAAGTGGTGCCGCTGAGCATATTAGCCTCAGTCAAGCGGTGTTCCGGTAAACGCAGCGTCAATTTGGTACGGCGCGATAAATACAACAGATCATGTTGTTCATCGGGACGAATCCAACCATTACCCGATTCGGCACCATGAATTAAATGGAGTCCCGCCTTCGCCTCTCCCTCAAACCAAGGTAATTGGTTAAAAATGGCTTGGGACAGAGCATAAGCATGATCGACTGGTAAACAACGGCAATGGATATCAAAAACCAAATCCACAATGGTTCTTGGGATAGCGGCTACTTTTTGAGGTTCTTCGTCTTGCCACATATTGATATAGTTTACTTTTGGTTATAATCTGAGAGAAAGTTTCGTGTATTTTAACCGGGCAACCACAAGGTATTGGGGTAACCACAAGGGATTGGGGTAACCACAAGGGATTACCCCTACAGTGACCGTAGGGGCAATCCTTTATGGTTGCCCCGTAGGGGCAATCCTTTATGGTTGCCCCCAGAGTAGAGTGAAACAAATTAATAAAAAGCGGCTTCCAAAATATCTTCCCAATTTTCGGGAGTATCAGGAAAAGGTGGACGCACGTCCATCCGAAAAAAACGCTCGCCGCTTTGAGCTTTTTGTTTAATGAGTTCAATCAACTCATCAAAATTTTGCAATTCATGATGTTGTATGAGTACTTCGCTTAAATATAGCATACCTCAGCTCCTTAACATAAATCAGTTACTACGCATTTTTTGGAAAAAACTTTTTTTTAAACGAATATATTTATCCAAATTTCAAATTTTATCATTTATAAATCAAACTCAAAACGATTTATCCATTAGAACAATTTTCATTGGGAAAATTTTTTCTCGCAACCCTGATAAAAAATGTTAAAAACTTTAACCTATTGATTTATGTCTGAAAAATAGCGACTAATCAATCCATTTTTCACCAATCTGTTGTACTATTGTCTAAGTGGCTTGAATTAGATAAAATACTTAATTTTTTGCTATTTCCCCAACTTCGGTTTGGACTTCTTATTTTAAATTAAATTAAGGACTTATAATATCATGAGCGAATCGCCTTTAGATAACATACCAGCCAACAGTCCGATTCAACCGGTGAATCTGTCTTTGGACGACTCCCTCCAATTTCGTTGTCATAAGGAGATTGCCTGTTTCAATGAATGCTGCAAGCGTATTGATTTGACACTGACCCCTTACGACATTTTGCGGCTCAAGCAACGCTTGGGGTTGACTTCCAAGGACTTTTTGGCCCAATATACGGTGCCTTATGAAATGGACGCTCACGGAATGCCGGGGGTAAAGATTAAGACTGCCGATGATAACCCGGCTTGTCCATTTCTTAGTGAACAAGGCTGTAGCGTCTATGAAGATCGACCAACCGTTTGTCGATATTATGCGTTGGGCTTGATGTCCATGCGTAAACAGAGTTCGTCTACTGATGAAAGTACCTATTTTTTAATCAAAGAAGATCATTGTCTTGGTCATAATGATCCTCGTACTCTGACGGTTCGTGATTATCGCCAAGAACAAGGCGTGGAGCATTATGATGAGATGGATCAGGAATGGCGACAGATCGTGCTGAAAAAACGTTCCAGCGGACCCACCGTCGGAAAGCCATCCCCGCGAAGTTTTCAATTCTTTTTTATGGTCAGTTATAACCAAGATGCCCTAAGAGAATTTACCCAAACTCAAGGCTTTGCAGATGTTTACGATTTGACAGCCGAAGAGTTTGAGCAACTGAAGACGGATGACATTGCCCTATTCAAGTTTTGTTTTCGGCTGCTCAAACAAGTTCTGTTTGGTGAAATCAGTATCCCAGTTCATCCAGAAGCGATGCAAAAACGCGCACAGCAGCGGCGCGAACAAATCAAATCTGATCCTGATAACCCCAACAACGATTATAATGGACCGGAAATGGTTTGATGGGCATAATTTTAACTTGTTGAGCCTCTTGCAAAACTCCTGATCGATCAGCGAACATGATTACACGGATTTAAGGATTTTCAGGAGTTTTCAAAAAATTTCTGGCCGGAAAATTTCTCAAAGGTGGGCAAGTAGGCGGCAAGGATTTGGAAAAGACCAAAAATCGTTCTACCGCTTATTACCCACCCTAGAGATAAGGAAAACTCGTCCCTAATACAAATCAATCCTAATAATAGAGGGCTTCATGAACGCAAAACGTTTGACAACACAAATCCTAGTGGCGATGCTCGTTGGAGGCATCTTGGGTGGAATACTTAATTTATACTTTATGGAGTATAGCTTAGTCAAAGATTTTTTAGTGGGTGACGTGTTCCATGTGATTGGAAAAATCTTTGTGAGTATGCTGAAAATGTTGGTGGTACCGTTAGTTTTTGTGTCATTGGTGTGTGGTACCGCCGCGTTGGGAGATATTAAAAAGTTAGGCCGATTGGGCGGTAAAGCGCTTATTTTTTACTTAGGGACAACTGCATTAGCCATCACTCTCGCTGTGATGGTTGCCATTGTGGTCGCGCCTGGGCAAGGCTCGAATCTGTCTTCAGAAACAAACCAAGAATATAGTCCACCGCCGGCACCTTCCCTCGCGCAAACCATTATCAATATTGTACCTAATAATCCGATTCAAGCAATGGCCGAAGGTCAAATGTTGCCATTGATTGTGTTTTCGTTACTGTTTGGTATTGCCATTGTCATGGCTGGTGAATCGGGTAAACGGGTTGAACAGCAATTCAATGATTACAATGCGATTATCATGCAACTGGTTGTGATTGTGATGAAGTTGGCACCGATTGGCATCTTCTGTTTGATTGCCAAAACGTTTGCTTCACAAGGGTTTGAAGTTTTCAAACCGTTATTGAGCTACTTCTTGGTTGTCGCTGGAGTCCTCATTGTACACGGTTTTGTCACTTATCCGATTTTGATAAAAACGCTCTCTGGGTTGGACGTTGGAATCTTTTTGAAGAAAATGCGGCCGGTACAAATCTTCGCCTTCAGTACTGCCAGTAGTAACGCGACGATTCCGGTCAATATCGATAACTCAGAAAAGCGACTAGGGGTAGATAATTCGGTGGCCTCGTTTATCATTCCATTGGGGGCCACGATTAATATGGATGGCACCGCCATTATGCAGGGCGTTGCAACGGTATTTATTGCTAATGTGTATGGTGTTGATTTGACGCTGGCTAACTATCTGACCGTCATTTTGACGGCCACGTTGGCTTCAATCGGTACTGCCGGAGTGCCGGGCGTTGGCTTGATTATGTTGGCGATGGTATTGAGTCAAGTCGGATTACCGGTAGAAGGGATTGCGTTGATTATTGGGGTAGATCGATTGTTAGATATGATGCGTACAGCGGTCAATGTCACTGGCGACGCGGCGGCAGCCACGATTATTGCTAAAAGCGAAGATGCCTTAAATCAAGAAACTTATCGGTCGGAAAAATAAGCTAAGCAGCCCAAGTACAACGGATACGCGAAATAAACGGATTGGGAAATTCATAATTATTGTAACCTGATGATTTTAATTGGGGTAACCACAAGGGATTACCCCTACAAAATCAATTAATTACGTAGGGGCAATCCTTTATGGTTGCCCGGCACGATATGGCATTGAGGTGAAACCTGGGGGGAAATGAAATTATCTGAAAAACTATCGAGGCTCTTGCAAAACCCCAGGTTTCACCTGGGGCTATTCAAATTCAACCCCTATCGGGGTTGTCCCAGGTTTCACCTGGGTGAAAGCAAGAGGCGAGTGGGGTTATTCTTTTAACAATATCAACCCCGTAGGGGTTGAACGTGAATAGCCCCAGGTGAAACCTCAATGCCATTGAATTAAGGATTTTAATTGGGGTAACCACAAGGGATTACCCCTACAAAATCAATGAATTACGTAGGGGCAATCTGGAATGGTTGCCCGGCACGATATGGCATTGAGGTGAAACCTGGGGGGAAATGAAATTATCTGAAAAACTATCGGATAATTAATTGAACACTATCCGTTGGTTTCGCGTATCCGTTGTACTTGTCCATAAAAAAAAAGGGAATGCACCTTAATGGTATTGTGGTTTAAAACAGAGTCGTAAAACATTATCGCGCATCAGTGGTGCTAATTGATCTGGAATCGTCCCTTGTGGACGAAAGCTTTTGACATAGTAGCTACCGGTGTTGATAACCGGTAGTTGCCGAGAGTGTAACCAGTCATGTACCCATTGGCGGCGTTGCTGATCGATTTGTTGTAGGGCTGCCTTATCAAGTGCCATATAGGCATGGGCGGCTATCGCATTAAAGTAATAACTAAACCAACGCCATTGGGTATCAAAGCGTTTTCGCAATGGGTGTTGCCGATGAATCAGAATCACGCCAAGTTGAGAGGCGGTTAAACCAAATCCACGACTGAAGCTGACAGACAGAATACTTTTTTCCAGTATTGGGTTCAATTGGGTTGCGACGGCATAACGTTCCTCGTCTGGGAGCGTCGGGTAGAGATTGATGTTGAGCAGACAATATTGGGCTTGTTCCAGAAAGTCAAACATTTCTTGTGTCACCAAGCCGTTGCGAACGGAAGGAATACAAAGACAAGCCATTGCGCGATGACTGTCCGTCGTCCAGTGAATGTTATCGACTTGACTGGCACCTACTAGGAAACCATACCAATCACCGGGAAACAGACTAACGCTTTTTTCAGCCGCAACAGCTTCAATAATATGAGTCATTAAGTCCACATCACTGCCCGCCGCATAACCAACATACTCGTGTAAATCCCAAGCCCCACCCGTCAGCTGCATTAAGCTGTTTTTTAAATAGGGGATAAATTCCTGTTGAAAAAAGTCAATTCCTTGCGTGTAATGGCTAGTCAGTGTATCCGCATTGATTTTATCAACGGCACTCTGATAGGCAGCCGCGGTGGCGTGGTAGCCTACCGGTAAGAGCGGGCGGAAATGCTCAATGTCTTCCTCCGTCAGTGCGGCGGTGAGGGTTTCAATTGGAACAGTCGGCTCTGCTTCTGTTCCAGAGAGGCATACACGTTGCCGTCTGACAGCAGGTTGCTGGAACGACAGAGTTGATGTGCCAGTTCCCATTGAGGAGTCGGTTCGTGATAATAACATACTTGTAGTTCTCCTATTCGCCGAATTTCTGGTCCCCAAGGCAATCGGGCAATGACTTCGCCTTCATTGATAAAAGGATCATATTCAACCAGGTGTGCCTGAGTCCAACGATTTTGGTCTGATACGTTAAAAACGGATTGTTCATAAGCCACATAAGTGTGTTTAAAGGTAAATTCGGTGACTCCGTAAGCTTGTAGCGTTTTAATATAGTGCCAAACCGCGTCGGTATTATCAATATATTGTTGGCACATCACACAAGTGGCACGGATTTTTAATGAGCCGGCGTTATTAAAAAACTGTTCTAGGCTAACTACTTGATTTCCCATTAATGTCCGACACCGTTCATCGTCTTGATGGTGTCGAGAATAACATAAATAAGAAAGTCCGGCTTGTGCTAATGCAACGGCTAATTCCGGAGTCAAAAAACTGCCATTGGTAAAACAGGTGATTTCATTAAAATAATCACGCCCTTGTTGTATCAAATACAGTACTTCTTCGGGACGTAATAACGGTTCACCGCCGCCGGTAATGACCAATCGGTTGGCACCTCGTGAACGCGCAAATTCATAGTAGCGGCGAATGTCTATCGTTTGCCAATTGAGCGCGTCGTGGCGTAGGCTACTTATCGAGGATTTTGAGAAGCAAAATAAGCAGTTTAGGTTGCAAGCCATTCTAACCGGTAACACGCTGCAACTGAGAAAGCGGCATTGTTGCCATGATTTAACGGAATTTAAATTTATCATTGTTGTTGGAACCCAAAGCTTTTCGCTTTGGACTTCGTTAAAAAAAATTTGGTCAGGGTAACCACAAGGGATTACCCCTACGAATCAATGACCGTAGGGGCAATCCTTTATGGTTGCCCCCAATCCTTTATGGTTGCCCCCAATCCTTTATGGTTGCCCTAATTATTTCAGGCACGTTCCTAAACGGATTTTAGGAATGAACCATTTTGGTCACATTATGATTTGTTAAGGTTTTTTAAATCCGTTTATTTCGAGTATCCGTTGTACTACTTTATTGCTTTGTACTTCACTCAATCGGGAAACGCTATAACAAATCCGGTTTGTTTAACTAACCTAAAACCTAAACAAACTAATCCTTTTCTAAAATATAATCCTTGTAGTTACCCGTTTTAGCTTTGGACTCTATTGCTATTCCGTTAATTCCGGCAAATGTTCTAATTCTTGAACCCGTTTCGGAGAATAACCCAATAACTCAAAATCCATAATGCCGTTCGGTGTATGACATTCTTGGCATTGTCGCCCCACTTTTTCAATGCCGTGATTCACCATTAAGGTGCCCATTTGACGCATCCAACGAGCTTCAACATTGACCAATTGCCCATCCGTCAACGGATAATCGGTTTTCCATCCTTCCGTTATCCCAAAATAGGCCATAAATTCATCCATCATGTATAACTTAAACGGGGTTTCATACATACGCTTGACAATGGGATGTTGCAGGGCTGTTTTCACCGAGGTTTTAGGATCACCCGTTTCATAATAAGTCGGATAGTCGAACGGTAAAATCATCGCACCAAAAGGCCCTTGATTGTTCATATCTTCATACATCATCGCGTTGAACAGCTTAAACGGATAGATGCGACTTTTTGGTTGAATCATCGCCGGGCGTAAGTTGTCTTCAATCATTTGTTCGCGTTTTTTCAACAGAGCCGAAGAAAGCTGGGTCAACGGTTGGGTGGCCGCTTTGACATATTGTTCGACATCAATGTCTGCATATACTTTTTTGAGGGCGATGGCTTGGGCGCGAACAGCGGCAATCACTTCTGGCTGATCGATAACAGCCATTTGCTGCATCAATGGGTTATATGTCTCGGACTGATTCGGCGGACTGCCCAATGCGTTCGCCAGAAAAGTCCCATTACCGTTAAACCATAAAAAAATAAACCCGTTGCCCACTTCACCGGATAAATAAATATCGGTGGGCACATAAAGCCCTTCTTCTTCATCCCAAGTCGGATGCACCCAGTCTCTTAAAACCACATTGCTGTCTTGCAACCGAGTAATATGACAAGTTTCACAAGCTAACTTGGCAATATGCCCGTTCAATATCGTCTGTTCCTTGGAACGGGTATGCGGTGCTTGGCTATGACAGGTTTCGCAAGACACGGTTTTGCCCGGTAAATCATTCGCAACCAAGTCAACGCCTAATCGCCCGCGTGGGATTTTATGGCCCTCTGGTACATGGCAATCGGTACAGAGCAATTGGGCAGCCGCATGTACATCATGTTCAGGACTAAACGGATTGCCCCGTTTCGCGCCTTTGTGTAACAACCGTTTATTCTGATACCCCAACGACTGAGCGGCGACATTATATTGATAAATATCACCGCCCATATTATGTTGATGACAATTCAAGCAATTTTGATTGGTGATTTGTCCAACACTCAACGCCGCTGTCATACTTCGATCTTGGTTCCAGCGTCGCCCATAATCATCTTCAATAACATACCGTTGATTCATATCATATTTTATCGCATGACAAATCAAACAATCAATCCCTTGTTTAGCATCTACTGGCACATCGCCTATCGGCATCATTTTTTCAGTGGCCGGGTGATAGTTGCCGCCGATATGACATTGTCCGCAGCCTTCACTACGAATTTCTGATTTCGTTTTAATCAATTCGGCCCAACCGGTCCAAGAAAAACTGCCCGGAATACCACAAGCCCGATTAATTTTACCAACCGGAATAGAACGCCCGTCGCCAGCATTCACTTGACGACCATCATAGCCATACGTTGAAAAACCAGCGGCCGAACTTTGAAACTTAAAATGCACCGAATTGACAATATCCTCTAACGTATTCACCGTTGAATTGGTACCATCTGCGTGATGGACTTTGATAGTTTTATGGCATTGCAAACAAGTGTTGGGGCCTTCATATTGGCGAATGTCTGCCTCCCGAAAATATTTGATATGTTTAAACTCCGTTTGTCGAAGAAAAGAAGGCGTATTCATCAATCTCTCTATTTTCAGTTGACGGCTAAACGCATTGTCAGCAGTCTCCGTCACCAAAGCAGCCGCTTTGTCATAACGCGCTTGATAAGTTAACTGTTGGGCTACCGCTTCAAATTCCGCCTCACTCAGTTTTTGGCTGCTGTCGTAGCTTAACCGGACATTGACGACTCCAGTATAAGCTTCAAACAGCAGCGGATAGAGGAATTTATAAACCAGCCCCAATACCATCAATAACATGACGGAAGCCGTGAGGATTCGACCCATTGTTGTCGCAAACCAACTGTTCTTATTAGTCATATTCGGTCTCCTTATGCCAACCGGTTAACATCGCTCGCAAATGACTGAAAATCGTGTCGCCAGTGGTAATGATATAAATATGGCTGAATAGGAATAAAACCAGCAAATAAGCCACCACTAAATGAACCATCGCAATCACCCAAATACTACCCATTCCCAGAATTTGGGCCGGTAAATCACTGGCAAACAAAAACAGCCAGCCGCTGATCATCAACAACGGCATTAAGCCATAGATGACACTAATATACGTTAACTGTTGCAAGGTATTAAATTTCATCGCCATTGACATTTTAAAAGGCGGCGTATCACCTCGGAAAATACCCACCGCATAATAAACCGACTGTTGAATGATGCGACCGATTATCCCGTTGAATTGAATTCGGTAATGTTTGCCATTATCGGTGACCCAATTGCCGATCACAAACAGCAACCAAGCCAGTGTCAATAAAATCCCCGCCGTATTGTGAACCCACATAGCGGTATCAAACTTCAACCAACCCGAGCTGCCGGCAAAATGCAAACTCGCCCCAGAAACAATCAACGTGATAAACAGCAACGCATTAATCCAATGCCAAAGACGTACCCACAATGGGAATAAATAAAGTGATTTCATTCGTGACGACTCCGTAGTTGACTGGCTAAAAAACGGCCCAAACCATGTGCGAATAAGCCAGCGATGGTGAAAGCTAAGATAATCAAACCCCAACGATCAATGGTTTCGTTGCGGCTCATACCAATAATATAAGCCTGATTAAAAACCGCTTTGTTAACCCAGCCGGTCTTTTGTAAATCTTCTTCAGAACGATATTGATACAGACGGGTGAGCAACGTGGCTTCTTTGGAATGACAGTCAACACACAAATCAGTGCTTTCTGCCGCCGGCAAAACTTGATGAGAAAACTTGGCCGGTGTATGACATTCAATGCAACGCACGGAACGCCAATGTAACTTGGGATTAGGCAACCATTGATGATTGATTTGTGGACTCTGATGACAATTGGTACAAATCCCATTCCCATGACGAATAATGTCCGCCAGATTATCGCCCACTTGGGAAACTTTAAATTGATGAGAATCATGACAAGAAAAACAGGAAAATTGTTCGGGCAATTGTTCTGCATGAACACTTTTTTTAAAGGCTTGCTCAACGTCCTCAAACCGATAATGGACCAATTTGGGATCATTCTGATGACAATCCAAACAGTGCAAAGTTTCCAGTTTGACCGACTCCGAATGAGGATAGCCGCTATAATCCGCCTGATGACAGTCAACACAAGCCAAATTCTGGTGATTTGATTGCCGATATTGATCGGGATTGACTGACAAATTGACCATAAGACCGGTATTTTTATCCCGATAAGCCAAGGTTTCCATACTATGGCAGCGCAAACAATAACTGGTTTCAGTCTTCGCATTTATGACATCATTACCGGTGACTACCGACGTGATGCCTAATAATATAACAAAGACGGTGATGACATTGAAATTTTTCATAAAATGTTTTTTACCCTTTAGCTTTGGCTGGAGTCCAAAGCTTTAGCTTTGGTTGGAGTCCAAAGCTTTAGCTTTGGACAGAGCTTCACCAATCATCAACCGCCGCTCTGGTGCAATATGGTGCCAAGCCGTACACAAATCGCTTTCGGTTAACTCGACTTGTTCCAAAGTATCACGAGCGCGTTGCCGAATATCACGCTGCGACGATTGTAATGCACAACGTAGCGGCCAGGCTAATTTTTCGCTATGCTGTAATTGCTGATTCAGTTGAATTAAGCGTTGCCGTGTATCAATCTTGATCTCATCATACTCTCTACCACCCAGCACTTCGCGCCATTCCTCATGATCTCTAATCTCACTGCCCAATTGTTCAGCCTGTTCCAATGGCAATGTGCCTGGCACAAAGGCAAGGGTTTGAACCTCTGGTAAGCGCGAGGCCGCTGCCACATAGATATGCGATACCCCAGAATACCAAGGATGTAATTGCAACGGCTGCAAAAACACCAACCGCCCGATCTGTTCATAATCAATATATGGCTCCTGATAAGCGGCGGTTCGCATATAAGTAATCGGAGTCACCGGGCCGGCCAATCGTTCAAGCCCTCGTTCCAGAAAAGTCGTCATCGGGATAGGGCCAAGGTCTCGGAACAATATTGGCAAACTTTCATCCGGCGGTATTGGGCGCAAGGGTGCCCCAGTATGCCAACTATATTGACTTAACGATTCGGCCGGATAAACCTCACCCAATTGGTGACGATTGAATTGTAATGGACTTTGTTGCATTTTTAGTGAACCTATTATTAATGAAA